>ENA-ORMO01000183-ORMO01000183.1-human-gut-metagenome-genome-assembly--contig:-NODE-183-length-92920-cov-74.651354_pt1 | contig 92920 bp, 89 predicted proteins | sample MGYA00242106_ERZ509001 | MGnify/ENA primary metagenome ERZ509001 (study PRJEB26280, sample SAMEA2338736) | human gut metagenome | biome: human gut; feature: human-associated habitat; material: faeces...
ATATAATATATAAATATATTATATATAATATATATAAAATAATCTAAACGTTGGATATTTACACGGAAAATTACAAAAATATTTTTACTATTGATTTTCTTACTATTTTTATTACTTATTTTCTTATTATTTTTACTTATGATTTTATTAATGCTGAAACTTGAGCTGGAACTCCAGCTCTTAATCCAGATTTTATTATTGCTAAACCTCCAGCTAAACTTATTGATAATGATATAAGAAATTCAATTAATGCTTTTGCTTTTCCCCCGTAAAGGAAAGCATAGCAGAGATGCTATTGATTTTCTTATTATTTTTACTATTGAAATTCCTCCAGTTGAATTTCCAGCTGTTATTTATGATGCAAAATAAGGTAAAAAGAATCGCTCTTGCTGTTTCCTTTACGGGGGATGGAGTGAAGAGAATTAATTATATCACTCATCCAGTTATATTTCCAGTTAATAATTAAGATAATAATCTGGATATTATATATGAAAATCTTATAGATTTTATTACTTATTTTCACTATCACGCCCGTAAAGGAAGGATCACGGAAGAGATCTTATTAATTCTTTTAATATATTTTCAGCTGATAATCCAGCTGTTGCTTATAATTTTAATCCAGTTAAACCTAATGAAATAGCTATTTATGAATTTATTAGAGCTTTTACCGTTTCCCCCGTAAAGGAAATGCAAAGAGAAAATCCTAATTATCTTATTATTAAATCATATAAAATTAGTATTAATTTTAGTTATAGTAAAATTTGAAGATATGCGCGTCATTGAAATTAACGATATGCTTTATAAAATTGCAGATAGAGATTATACTTTTATAAAAGAAGAAGTAGAAAAATATTTACTTCGAGAAGAAAGTAAAGGTGCTATTAAACAGATTATTGATAGAGTTATCCATTATAATAAGCCAGCTGTTGCTGATTTATCTATTAAAGAGATTAATGAAGGAGAATATGGAATTAAATTTAATGAACAAAATTATTGAGATAATTATATTATAACTATTAAAGTTATTAATAGAATGTTCTATAATAATTTTTTAAAATTCTATAATATTTTTCTAATATAATATAATTTTATTACTTATGAAAATTGTAGATATAAATAACAAATTATATATAGTTTCAGAAACTAAATATAAAGAAATTAAAGCTATTCGTAAAGAATATATTAATAGTATAGGAAAAGATTCTGAACGGAATAGTTATTTAAAATATATTGAATATTTTAATACTTTTGTTAAAGAGAATAAAGGAAATTCTCCTAATACTACTATTATAGATGTTAGGATAAATAATAAGTAATTATTAATTAGGTTTAACTTGGATTAAAAATAATGGAAATATTATAAATATTGTTAAAGACAATAATATTAAAAATGAATATGGGTTTATTAAATATAAGAAATTATAGAAATAAGGTACTGAATTTTATAGTAGACATTATATAGTATATAAATGTGAAAGAGAGGCTATTTCTGACAATAAGCAAAATAATGTTTAGTATAGTAAGAATGAATATTGTAGATAAATTATTTATAATGATGGATAAAATTGAGATAATAGTAATAAAGTGTGAAGTTGTTAAATAATAATATGGATAATATATTATATAGTTTATATGATAAAAATACTATTAATATTGGAATAAAAATATGAGTAATATAATAAATTGTATAAAAGAAAATGTTTATAATAGTAAAGTAATTGTAATAAATAATATTTTAGGATTAATTGTTAATGATAAAGAAATTAAAGATGGAGTTTATAGAGAAATTAGATAATATATTATATAGATGCGAGAGAGGGGCTATTTATAATGATCCCCCGGCTACTATTATCGGTCTTGAAGTCCCCCGTCAATGATATTAGAAAATATATTATTTCAAGTATTATAAATATAGTTATTAAAAATAATAATATTCAAGATATAATTAAAACTACTCAACCTCTTATAATTATCAGAACAAATCTTGGAATACAAATAACTAATCTTAATATTGTTATGAAAGTAGGTATCTTAAATTTTATTAATGCTACAATAGTTAGTATAGTTAGTATTATTGCTATTATTAACAGCGGAGCTAAGTTTATATTCAATAGTGAATATGAACAAGCTATAATTGGTGTTATAGCAGCAGCTATACTTACAATTAATTTAGTTTATCTTGGTACAAGACTTGCAAGGATATTTGGGAAGAAGTAATATTCTTCCCTTTTCTTTTTATCACTAAACCTCTTATACTTGTCAAAATGAATTTTGGCATAATGGTTATGCCGATCGCAGTAATCGTAGTGAAATTATTGCGAATAATAATGAAGCTCGTGCTAAAGGAGCACGTATTACAATTATGGAAACTTATAAAGTAAAGTTCCAGCGTATTAGTGTCTATGGTGATATTGATAACATTCGTTATCGTGTTATCCTTGACCAGGATATTCCTGGTTATAAAATGGACGCTGATGGGCAAGTATTCAAGACTACTATCAACTATATTGACATTCTTCCGAATGCTTTAATTGCGCAGACTATTCGTTGTATACCAAATCTTGGTATTATCCATGCTTATCTTGTGGAAAAGAATTTGCGTGAAACTGGCAAACGTATTGGTATAGAGGCTGCACAATTGCAAGCATATCTTACTGATGCTGATGTTACACTCGAACGAACTGAATTTCATCCTGGCGAGGAATATACTACTATCGATGGAGAAGTTTGTATTCACAAATTTGATGGTTATACTACTAATATCACAGATATAGTAGTTGCCGCAAATGCTGAGAGCATTGCTGATCGTGTTATCAATCGTATTATGCTTGGCAGTATTTGATATTATGGTGCTTGTGGGAGAAATCCTACAAGCACTATTTTTATTTAACAACCTCTTATAATAGTCAAAATGAAACTTGGCAGGGGAAATATCATATTTCCAATTAAGCCTACTTTTATTTATATTAATTTTATTCCTTTTATTATTTATGATAAATGAACGAGTATTAACAGAATATTTCCTTTTTGTAGAATTAGGGCAAGTAATAGCAATAACTATTCTAATTATTTTAGCAATAATCGGATATATTCAAATAAAGAAAGAAAAATAATAATCATTTTAATAACTATTATTATATTTATAATTATAGAGATAATCTTTAAGATCATTAAGAAAAAATAATTATGTTATTAATTATACTAAAAGCTATCGCTTTAATAGTATTATATTCAATAATACTTTATGGAATAATAGTATCAACTAAATCTATTTTTGAAGATTAAAACAACCTCAAAATAATTATCATAATAAATATTGGAAAATATGGAAACAAAAGTATGCAAAGTATGCGGACAAGAATTACCTTTATCCGAATTTAGAAAATCACCATTTACTACAAATGGTATCGCAACTTGTAAAAAATGCGTAAGTGATAAAATAAAAAAAACAAAATTATTTAAAGAAACAACAGGTTCTACTAATAGTGAGTTAGCTAAATTCACTCCAAGAGAATTAATAGCAGAACTAAAATCAAGAGGATATAAAGGAAAGTTATACGTAACAAGAACAATAGAATTGTGATTATAAGTACTTTATAATAACTTTTTGTTATGGGAGATTATCTTTAGTAGGATTTTATATATTTATTTTAATACTAAAATAGAGCTGGAGAGTAATAGTCAAGATTTATAAACAAGAATAATAAGAAAAATAGTAGGATTTTGAATAGGAAAAATAATAATAATTAAAATTTTAAGAGCAATGTTGAGGAACTGTAAATAATAAGAGTAATGAAAATAATAGGATTTTGAATAAGTTAGAGCTTCAATGAAGACTATTAAATAGTTTTAATAGGAAAAATAGTAGGATTAGGAGGAGGATAAAGGAGTTGGAGAGTATTAGTGGGGGACAGACCCTTCTCCATCTTCTTTAAAAGCAATAGCATCTCAAGCTTATCAAGCTTCAAAATCATCCAAAAATTCAATATTTTAACTTCTAAATCAAATAATTTAATAAATTCTTTATTGTATTCTCAATCTAAACTTTAAAATTCAATAATTGAACTTTTAACTTAACATTAAATATACAAATATTATTAATATTATTATCAATATTGCTATAACTAATAATTATTCAATTAATATTATATGTAATTATATCTAAAATAAAACTATTTTTATTACCTTTATTAATATTATGATATTATTTAAATATTTAATTATTACTGAAAAATATAATAATAGAGAACTATCCATATGGACTTGCAGAAATACTGCACAAGGATATATAAAATTATTATTATCTATCGGATATACAAAAGAAGAAGTTCAACTATATAAACTATTAAAATGGCCACTATTTTCAAGAAAATTAAAAACATATCCAAAAATAACAAAATAATTATAAGCTATTTCTCCAGCTTTAATAGGAGATTAACCAATTAATTTTATAAAATTATTATGAAAACCGATGTATTACAAGGTGTAGAACAGGATAGTGCTGTTCAGCCTGAAGTTCAACAGAGTACTTATCAAGAAGCTATTAAGACTCTTCTTGCTTCTGGAGCAAAGAAAATCACTGGCCTTAAAGTAAAAAATGTTAATTTTACTGAAAAAGATAATTATGATATGGTATCATTTACTCTTTCAAGTAAGATTAAAGGTTTTGTAAGTGAAGACAATGGTCTTACTTATAAAGAAGGTCTCACTAATGTTATTTTTAGTTCTACTTATGCTATTGCTGGAGCTATGAAAGAAGATGAAGAATTATCGTGGATGGCTAATTATCTTATTGAACATCCTAAAGCTCTTCCTATTATTTTCAATGGTGCTACTATTGATATTATTCAAAAGGAAGTTAAAGAGGGTGAAGAATATAAGAATGTATTTTCTACTCGCGATAATGTAGATCCTGTTACTTTCGACCACGCTGTTATTATTAATAACATTATCAAATTCAAACTTGGTAAAGCTGGTCAAATTGGTGCTTCTCGTCTTATGGATAAGATGCTTGAATAATATATTTATAAAGAGAGTAGTTTTAGTTATATTATTATAGCTAAACTATTCTCTTTATTTATATAATTAAGTTACCAAATTTTAATCAATTTTTATATTCAAATAAGAATACTATTATTAGTATATGAAGAAAAAAAATTATTATATATTTGCATATATGAAATAATAGATTTATATTTGAATGTTATTACTAATAAACAAACAATTTTAAATATAATATTATTATGGAAACTAAAGTTGCTAAAAAATCTGTTGAACCTAAAGTTGCTAAAAAATCTGTTGAACCTAAAAATGATGAATCGAAAGTATATATTGATCAAGAAAAAATAGAAGATTCTAATACTACCGAACAAGAAAATACTCCTACAAATAGTAAGGGAAGAACTATTAAAAATATTCCTAATCACATTACTGAGCTTGCTCTTATTGTTAAAAACAATGCTCAAATTCGTCGATATACTGCAATTGCTATTATTAATTATCTTTGTCAGAAAGGAGAAATTAGTAAAATTTCAGCAGAAGAACAAGTTAAAGGTAAAGGTAATTATGTAAATTTCCTTTGGGATAAATTTACTGTTAAAAGTAATGGTCTTTCTCGCGATTATCGTTATACTGAAAAGTTCTTTATTACAGCTTTAATTGGTTCGTTTACTTCTTTTGCTGCAAATTCTAAAGAAGTTATTATTAACTTTCTTAAAGAAGAAAATGCAGATTTTAATATTGAATAATATATTATGTCTAATATAGAAGAAAATGAAATAATTATTAATAGCGAATTATTAAATAATGATTTTGATGATTTAGCTTTTGAACCTGAAACTATTAAAGGTGATGAAGACAAAGAATCTGCTATTAAATATGATTATTAATTAATAAATAATATTATGAATAAGTTTTGGTGGTCAGTTATTATGATTGCAGCTATTGTAATCATTGCTATTATTGATATTAAAACTATGCCTATTTGGGTAGTTATTGTTAATGTAGCACTTGGTATTGTAGCTGCATTTGCAGCTTTTAGAATTGGAAAAATTCAAAAGCAAGTAAAGTAATAGTCCGTGAACTTTCCTCTACGGGGGAAAATCAAAAAGCTCTAATTTAACTATTTTAAATAGCTATGAGTAGTTATGTTTCGATAGGCAATTGTACTAATTATATTATAGTTATTTGAAATAGTTATTTTATTGAACTATGGTGTAATGGTAACACACAAGATTTTGGTTCTTGGATTTCTGGTTCGAGTCCAGATGGTTCAACTAATATTAATTATTAAATTTATATTATTATGAAAACTAATAAATTTATTGAAAATTCTACGAAAGAATTACTTGATAGATTAAAAGAATCATTTGCTAATAAAAATGTAGAATATAAAGAAAGTGATCAACTTGCTTTATTAAGAAGAATTTCTAATATCAAAATGAGTATCTGTGCTGCAGAAATACATATTATAGAACTATTACAACAAAATGCTATAGATATAAAAGTATTAACTAATGCTACTGAAAAATATAATGAATTAAGTGAAGAATTAACTATTCTTAATAGTTATAAAACTATTTTTGGTATTAATTAATATAATATTGGGCCTTTAGCTCAAAGGTTAGAGCAAATGACTCATAATCATTAGGTTGTAGGTTCAAGCCCTACAAGGCCCACAAGTACTATTACTCATTCTAATAAAAATAATATTACATCTTCCGTTATTCGATATGTTATAGAGATTATTTGCCCTTCTTTCTTTAATATTATTTTTAGAGTAATAGTACTTTTTAATTTTAATCTTATTATTAATTATTAGCTCGGATGGTGGAATAGGTAGACACGCCGGACTTAAAATCCTGTGGCCAGCAATGGCCGTGCGGGTTCGATTCCCGCTCCGAGTACAATTACATATACTAAAGTTTACTTTAAATGTTTAACTAAAAACTTTAAAACCATGTTACTTCCTTTAAACTTTAAAACTTCTAAAAGCATAGCTTTAAGTATTATTAAAATTGGTCAATCTTATTCTATAAAACCATGTACTATTGTAAATGGTTTTGGTATGAATGAAATTGATAGTAGTTTTATTTTTACTGAAGCTGACGAGAATTCTTTTTCTCCTATTCCTGTATTTGATTTTGATGAAAAATTTAATACAATAGGAGAAGATTTACTTATTTGTCTTGAAGAAGTATTAGCTAAACTTAAAGATGAGTTTAGTTAAATATAGTTAAGAGAGAAAGATATTAATCTTTCTCTCTTTATTTTATATAAATATATAATTATAGTAAAGTAACAAAAAAAATAATTTTATGGAAGGTATTCTTAATTTAGAAAATTGGAGAAAATTTGGTAATGATTGGGTTGGATATTATTGAAAATGGTATTATTGGTTATCCAATCCAATATTGTCCGATATGTGGGAAAAAACTTAAATAAAAGCTAATAATAGCTTATTTTAATAGAATTGATTTAATTAAATATAAAATTAGATCAATTCTATTATTTTATAAAATATTCAAAATTTTAGCTTAAAATAGCTGTATTAAATATAATATTATATAAGTATATATAAAGATATTATAATAGATTGTCTTAATAATGACAAAGTTATTCCACCAAGAATTAGATTAAATATATATAATAAAATATTAAAAAGAATTATTATCGGTGATGAAAATAATGAAATAAAATATATTTGTATTGAACTAAGAAAAATTTTAAATGATTATAATATAAATGTATATGATACAAATTTTTATTATAAAGATATAAATAATGAATATATAATTAAAAATTATAAAATATGTTTTCCTGAATTTGATAGAAATTTAATACTTAAAAATACTAATTTATTTTATTTAATTAAGTATAGCGATATTTCTTGGTTTTATACTATGCAAGATAGAATTACTTTTGTTAAACTTATGATAGATATTGTTAATAAAGAAATTATTAATAATTAATGTAGTAAAAAGAAGGTAAAAGAATAATATGGTGGACCTTCCTTTACGGGGGATATGCTAAAAAGAATTAATTATAATTATTTATATTATGAATATTTACGTTAAACAATATGTTAGAAATTGTATATTAAATAGAAAGGCTATTCCTTCTATTATAAGAAAAGAAATATATATTAAATTATTAGAATTAATTGAATCTAAAGAAGAAACTTTTATATGTATTGCTTTAGAAAGTTATATATGTCGTAGCTATAGTATAGGCAATTGTACTTTGAGCAGAACATTTGATTATATTAATGATGACCATAAATACGCTGACATACTTCCAGAATTTAATAGAAATAATATTAAAAAATATGCCAATCTATTTAGCAATACTTATGATACTTTAAATTATGCTTGGTTTACTACTAATAAACAAGGTATAGAAGATAGAATAACTTTCATAAAACTTATGATTGATCTTGTAAATAAAAAAATAGAACAAGAAAACAATTAATTAACTAATTTTATTAACCAAATTAAACATTGTAAAATTATGGCTAATCGTCATTATGATGAAAATGGAGTTGTAAGGATGTTATCTAAAAATCCTTTTGTTACAGTTGATATTGTAAATAAATCTATTACTTATTCTGAAGGTACAGGTATTCATACTTTTGGAAAGATAGATTATCTTGTAAATTATCATCAGTATCACGCCCGTAAAGGAAATGCAACAAGAGTTGCTCCTACTAATTCTGAATATACTATTAATAAAAAACTTGCTAAACGAGATAATAAAAATAGTTTTGTAAATTCTATTAAAAGTATATTTAAGAAACAATAATTAAACTATTATGCCTTATTTTGATTTTAGTGTTACTAAAAAACAAACTAACGCTAACCATAAAAAAGCAAAACAATACACAATTATTAAAAGAGATATATATGGAGTTGTTCATATAGCAATTACAGGAATGTTATTTGTAAATATTAATAATACTGTTGTTCCTATTCTTAAAGATTGTTATAATACTACGAGAAAAGATAAAATATTTTCTCTTAAATTAAATAAAGACTCTAAAAGATTATGTATTGTTAGAAATAAAAATGAAAGGCTAAATTATACAAATGAGAATTATTTACCATTTGCTCCAGGTTGTATAGTATATGGTAATTTACTTCTTAATCCTTATGGAACTACTTTGTTCAATATCAAAAAAGTTATTATAGAATATGATAATGAAGAAAGTAAAATTGCGTTTAATTATTGGAAAACTAATTATGAAGAAATAGAAAGAAATAGAAATAAAAATAAATAAATGGATTTTTATAGAAATGAAAATGAAAATAAACAATCCGTAACATTTACAGATGATCAAAGTGCTGCAATAGATGAATTAATTTCATTTATTGCAGCTACTTGGTCTGATAAAGATTTTATTAGAGGATTGTGTGGCCCAGGAGGTACTGGAAAAACTTTTGTTACTAAATATATTATTGAAAATTGTAAATATAGTCATAGTGTAATTAAATGTACAGCTCCTACTCATAAAGCTTGTCGTGTATTAAGTAATTCTATTGGAAATATTAGAAATGTTGAAACTATACAGAGTACATTTGGTCTTAGACTTGATTTAAAATTAGAAGATTTTGATCCAGAACGACCACAATTTAATCCTATTGCTGGTCCTAAATTAGATAATATTAAATTACTTATTGTTGATGAAGCAAGTATGCTTCCAGCTAAATTAGTAAAATATATTATAAGTACTTGTAAAAAATTAAATATTAAAATTATATTTCAAGGAGATAGTTTTCAACTTCCTCCTGTTGGAGAAAAGCAAAGTTATGCTTTTACACAATGTTATAAAACAAATTATCTTAATGAAATTGTAAGACAAGGAAATGATAATTCTATAAGAGATATATTAAGCATTCTTCGAGAAGATATTAAAAATAAAACTTATAGATTTTTAGAATTTATTTCTAAAAATAGAAATAAATATTTTTATAATGATGTAAATGAAGGATTTTTTGTATGTGGCGTAAATAAGTTTAAAGAATTAGTAGATAAATCTTTTCTTGATGAAGAATATACTAAAAATATTGATATGTATAGAATTGTAGCTTATACAAATAAATGTGTAAGTAGTTGGAATAATTATATTCGTCATACTATAATTAAAGATAATGACAAAGCTATAATTACTAAAAATGATTTAATAATGTCATATGAAACTATTGTTGATGAATATTTAAGTATAATTATTAATAATAGTGAAGAATATATTATTAAAGATATTACTAATTATGTAGATGATAAATATGGCTTTAAAGGATTTCTTGTTAAATTCCAAATGATACATGGAGGAAATATAACTAAACCATTATTTATAATAGATCATAGAGATAAATTTACTGTTCAAAAATATGATAAAGTAATAACTGAACTTATTAATGCTGCTAAATCTGCGTCTGCTTCTACAAGAGGAACAAGATGGAAAGAATATTATAATTTTAAGAAAAAATATTTATTAGCAACTAATGTAATAAATAAATCTGGTAAAATTATTTATTATAGAGATATAGATTATGGATTTGCTATTAGTAGCCATAAGAGTCAAGGCTCTACTTATGATACTGTTTTTGTTGATGTAAATAATATGGTATTTGATTCTAATGGTACTCCTTATGCAAATCAAGACGAATTATTAAGAAGATTATATGTTGCTTGTTCAAGAGCAAGAAAAAATCTTATACTATGCTATGGGAATTAGAAAAAAAATAAATAAATATATAGAGTTATTTCATAATAATTATACTTCTATACCTATTGATAAAAATAATATTTGTATTAACTGTCCTAATAGAATTTTTCATACAGGAGAACATGTAAAATTTGGTTTTGGAAATCCATCTTCAGGAAATTTATTTATATTACCTACTTTTAATAATATAAAAGAAATTATAAATATATTATCTAAAGAATATACTGAAATTACAGGATTAAATATATTTGAGAATGTTTATATTACAGCAAAAGTAAAATGTACTATTGATAAAAATTATAATACTTATTTACAATCTATTCCATATTGTAAATATTTTCTTAAATATGAAACTGAAAAATTTATATTTAGAAATATATTATGTTTATATATTAATAATAATGATTATATTGCTAATCTTCCATATCATCAAATTAAAATAATATTTAATAATAATCAAAAAGGAAGATATAATAATTTTAAAGTATTATTTGCTAATGCTATAAATTCTTTTATATGATTATTACTAAATTTTATGATATTGAAGTCTTAAAAAACTTCTTTTCTATTACTATTGTTGATATTACTTCTTATCTTAATATAATGAAAGATGCTTGTAAAATAGAAGTTAAAAAAGATAAAGAAGTAAAAACTCCTATTCCTTTAGTTCAAAAATATACTGTAAAAGAAATAAAAGAATTACTCAATCAAGTAAAAGTTGAACAATATTATATTACAGATAATGATGATAATCAATTATTATCTATGGTTTCGGCTATAAATAATATGCGTTATCATAAAGAAATAATTGATAATAATGAAGTAGATATTATTACTCATTTATATGGCTATAATAGTTCTAAATATGATGATTTAATGATTGCTGCATTATTAATGCACTTTGATCAATATAATACTACTAAAGAACTTATTAGAATGCTATATGAAACTTCGCAAAAAATAATATCTTTACAAAATAATGAAGAATTAGCTAAAAAAGATTTTTATATTGAGTCTTTAAGAAAATATAAATTACCTTTTACAGGTGTTGATATAATGACTATTTTTGCTTTAAACAAAGCAAATAGTATTATTGATAAAAATGGTGATAAAAAACCTGTTCCTAAAAGTCTTAAACAGACTTCTATTAATATTCAATGGTATGAATTATTAGAATTTATTCTTCCTCCTATTTGTGAAAAAGATGTAAATTATTATTATAAAGAAGATAGATATAGAGGAATGTCTATTACTCAATTAAACGATCTTATTAATGAATGGGATCGTTATATTATTAATGAATATATTCCTCCTATGATGTATTATAATAAAAATGATTGTTTTATTGGATGCGAAATAGTTAGATTATATATTGATGAAATTAGATTAAGATATACTATATCATATTCTTATAAAGTAAATGTTTTGAGTGCCAGCCGTAGTAAAATGGCTGATATTTTATTTAGTAAATTCTATTCTGAATTTAGTGGACTTCATCCTTCTCAATGGAAAGGTAAAATTACTGAAAGAAGTGCACTATCTTTTAAAAAAGTTATATTTAATTCTATTAAATTTAAAACTCCAGCTCTTCAAGAAATGCTTGAAGAAATGAAACAAATTGTTATTTTTTCTATTGGTAAAAAAGCATTAAAAGATGTTGCTCCTAAATATTCTAATTTTAAATATTTAAAAAGTGATATTAATAATGCTTGGTTTGAAATTACTATAAATAATTTAACTTATTCTATTGCAACAGGAGGATTACATAGTCAAGATGTTCCGAGAGTATTAATAAGTACCTGGGATGGTGCATCTTCCTTTACGGGGGAAACGGTAAAGAGAAATAATGAAAATATTAATAATAGTAATTTTGTGTATGTTCATTATGATATCTCTTCATTTTATCCTTCTATTATGGCTGAATATGAAATTGGTCCTGAACATCTTAATATTCATATTTTTAGTAAACTTATTAGATGGTTAAGAGATACTCGCATTGAAGCTAAACATAGTAAACAAGATATTATAGACGGTATTCCTAAAAATATTCTTGCAGAAGCATTAAAGATTGTTATTAATAGTATTTATGGAAAATTAGGCTTTGCTTATGGTGATCTTTGCGATAGACTTGCTGTTCTTAAAGTTACTATTAATGGTCAGTTAATGATTATGATGCTATGTGAAGAATTGGAGTTGAATGGGATAGAAATAGTATCTGCGAATACTGATGGTATAGTTGTCAAACTTTTTGAAAATAAAGTCGAAACATTTAAAGCTATTACTGAACAGTGGCAAAAAGATACAAGATTAAGTGCTGATAGTGAATATTATAAAATTTATGCTTGTAGAGATATAAATAATTATTTTTGTCAAGAAACCAATGGTAAACTTACATATAAAGGTGCGTTGCATCCTTTACAATATGCTATTGATTTGAAAAAAGGATATGATATGCCTATTGTAGCTAAAGCTGTTGTAGAATATTTTATTAATAATACTCCTATTACTGAAACATTATATAAAGCTACAAATATTTTAGATTTTTGTAAAACTCAAAATATAGGAAGACAATTTCATGTAGAAGAAACTATTATAGATAAAAATGGGAATACTGTTTATAAAGAAAGTCAAAGAAATTGTAGATTTTATGTATCTAATAATGGTTCTATAATAGAAAAAGTACATAATACTGAAAAATCAAGAGGAAAACTTTGTGCAGGATTTAAAACTACTATTCTTAATAGTTTAGATGATAAAGATATTTCTTTAAGAGATATTAATTATCAGTATTATTATGATGAAGCATTTAAGATTATTAATCCTATTAAATTAGGAATTAGCCCTGCGTTAAAAGGAAATAATATTAAAAAAACTAAAAGTGGAAAAGTTTTAATTAAAAAATATAGTGGAGCTTTTAACACTTTATTTGACGATTAAATATGAATGTATTAAATAACTATTATGAAGAAGTAGCTAATAAATGGAAAAGTCAAAAAGGTATTGGAAGTGTATATTGTCTTAAACCTTTTAGTTATTCTGAATTAGCTATAAATATAATTAATAAAGTTCTTGCTAAAAATAAAGATTCAAAAATATTTATTGTGACAGATTGTTTTAATACAAGACAATCTATTGTTGATATTTTTTATAAAAATAATATTGATAAAGATACTATTAAAATTTTAAGTTTTGATTATATAAAGAAAGGATATAATTATAATTATGATTTAATTATACTTATAGGAATTAATAATTATGATAGTAGAATTGATTATTTAAAACAATGTACTAAATTTATTCTTTCTATAATGACTAAAACTATTATTGATTTTAATAATACTAATTTATTAAATAATACATTACCTATTATAATTACAAGTATAAGTAAAGAAGATGCAGTTAAAGCTAAAAGATTTTCCCCCGTAGAGGAACATCGCATAGCAATTGAATTAGATGATAATGATAAAAAAGAATATGATAAACAAACTGCGTTTATTAATAATTCTATGACTGTAATAGGTAATATTGAAAATATTAAAAGAATTAAATGTGGAGATTATAAATTAAATTTATCTGCTGCCGAAGTTAGACATAATATTGCTAAATCTAATGGATGGTCTGAAAATTTAGATATGTCTATTCCTTTTAATAAACAAATAGATGAAATTTATAATCCTAATGCGTTATTAGAAAGAGTTTGTACTATTTATGAAATAATGAAGAATCGTAGAGATTTAGTTACTGATAATAAAAATAAATTACCTGTAATATTAGATATTATTAATAGACATCCTGATAAACAATTTGTTATTATATCTAAACGTGGTGAATTTGCAGCAGAAATTACTAAATATTTAAATAATAATAATATTAAATGTGGAGATTATCACGATAATATTGAAAGTGCTATTGCTGTTGATGATAATGGTGTGCCCATATTGATTAAATCAGGTAAGGATAAAGGTAAACCGAAAATAGTGTGTTCACAAGCTATTTCCAGCTCAAATTTAAGATATTATAATGATAACCGACTAACTGTATTATCAACTAAAAACGTATCATTAAATAAGCTAAATTTAGCTTGCTTCGGATTGATAATTACTTCTCCTCTTTGTGATAGTGTTATTGATATTAGAAATAAATTTAAAGAAATAGAATTTAATACTACACCTAATCTTGTATATACTATTTATTGTAATTCTACTATTGAAGCTAAATCTATTGCTGCAACAAAAGAAACTCCGATATATAAAGTAATTAATGAAACAGAAAAAGAAATTTTATACGATGAAGAAAGCGGAGATATAATTTTATAAAATTTTATTTATTTTTTTTTGCTAATAGATTTGGTAGTTATAAATATGTATATTATAATTGTGATGTAAAACTAATACGGTTCTTTGATATATGGACGGAATAAATGAACAAAAAGAAAGTATTAGTAATAATGATACGCCTGTTATTACTAATAACAAATCTGGAGTTCAACATTCAGTTGCCGTTCGTGATAATTTTAATGGTAATAGTCTTTCTTCAATTAATCTTTTCGATAATGAACAGTTAGCTGCCGCTACTGCATTTTTAGATAAGATTATGAGAAGTGATAAAGGTGGTATTAAAAGTGTAAATGATGGTTTAGCTATTCTTATGAGAGCTAAAGACCTTAATATGCCTTTTAGTACAGCTATTGAACATATTCACGTTATTAATGGTAAAACTGGAGTTGATATTCACGTTATTAAAGCATTATTATCGAGGGCAGGTGTTACTTGGCGTTGTATTAATAATTATTCACCTCTGTATGAATATACAGACGGTATTAATGTTTATATTGATGGGAAACTTCCAGATTTTGTTGAAAGATGTAAATCTGTAAAAGAAGCTAATGAGAAACGTATTGCCGATGAAAAGAACGGAATTACTAATGAAACAGTATATATATATCCTGTTAGTTGGTATAGTGATTTTTCAAGCAATATTTATAAAAGCTATAATTTGACAAATAAGTTTGAAGTTGCTGTTAATAGACAGCACGCAGATAGTATTATTAAATCTGGAAAAATTCCTATTTATAGAATAGCCAATCAACCTGTAGATTATATTACTAAATATGAATTTACAAGAATTATAAATGGAAATACTGTAACAGCTATTGGAGAATTTACTTATTCAGAAGCTCAAACAGCTAAATTATTTGAAAAAGATACTTATGCTAAATATCCTAAAATATTAATTAGTCATAGAGCTTTTACTTATGGCGCTCGTGATATAGCATCTGATGTTATTATGGGTTGTATGGAAACTACTGAATTAAAGATTATAAGTGGTAAAGAATTAGGTAATATAGAATTGGCAGAAGTAGAGGATTTATCTGCAACTACTAAAATGTAGTTAATATTCCTCTAAAACATTATAAACAAATTAATTTTTATTAACATTTTTTAAAACAAAATTATTATGAAAAGTGTAAATGCAAAGTTTGGTTTCTCGGCTGTTAATGCAGGTCAGCGTAATGTTAATTATGATCCGCAGGTTATTGCAGTTTCTACTCCCGGTGGTTTCCGTATTACTTCTCCTGTAAGTAAAATCTTGAATGTTCAGCATGGTGATTATATTATGTTTATTAATAATATTCCTGGTATTGATCAAGCTATTGCTGAGCGTAACGAAGCACTTGTTGAATTCTGTGATGAGAATGGTATTGATTTTGATTCTCCGGAGGCAGCTATTGCTATTCACAAGGAATTTGATAAGTGGGGTATAGCAAAGGGTATTGTAGAAAAAGATGCCAAAGGCAATGTTCGTACTACCAACGAGCGTCTTACTAAAGATGAGCGTATGAAGTTTGTAAAGGAGAATTTCGAAGAGATGCTGGAAGCTGCTATAGCTCAAGATAATGATGAGCTTAAAGCTGCTCTTTCTCGCGAGGATGCAACTATTGAGGAAAAGATAAATATTCTTTGTCCTTTTGTTAAGGGCCGTGAAATTCCTAAATATCGTGGTTCGAAAGTAGCAAGTCCGAGCGAAGTAACCGGTGCTGGTGTTAATCTTACGTTTACTGATACTAATGTATGGAATCAACTCAAGTATGATCTTGGTGATAACGCAAATAAAATTAATCGTATCTTTGATGCTGATGTAACGACTGTTGAACAGATTTTCGTATTCGACGGTTATGAGGATGTTAAGGTAAATGTTGTTATGATGGGCGAATATACCGATAAAGCTCCCGCTCGTATTGGTACAGCTAACGAAGAGTAATTCCGTTTCATATATTAATTAAATGATGGCTAAAATACTATTAATATTTAATGGTGTTTTAGCCATTTTTATATTCATTTATTAAACAATTAAATTTGCAAATTTATGGTACAAGAAAAAGATGGAAAAAGCGCTACTGATCAAAGCGCTGAGCCTAAAGTAATTAAAAAAGCCCGTCGTGGTATTACAAATGAAGTTCGAGGAGCTGCGCGTATTAAATTTTCGCAGCGAGATGCAAATCCTCAAAATGGACTGTTTTTAGCTCATATTGAAGATATTAAAGTTATGGAAGCTACTATTGGAGAAGATTCTGTAGGTCTTCCCTCTTTTACAGGAATGACTATTCCTAAAATTCAAATTACATTTGCAAGTAATCATAAAAACATTAGTGAGCGTCGTTATATTACTCAACAATTAATGCCTGCAGAGTCTAATGTAGATACTATTCCTGGTGGTAAAGATGAATGGAAAGTTAATTCTATTCTTCAAATGATGAAACATTATATGGATGTATTTATTCTTAAAGGCCGTGAAATGACTGAAGAGGAAGAAAATGCTCTTACTTTACCATTTGAAGATTTTGATGAGAATGGAGAATATATTTCTGTTCCTGTAGAAGAAGTTATTGCTGGATGGAAAACATTATTTACTAATTTTGTAGCAATTATGCGAAACGATCGTGTAGATAATGGTATTCCTGTTTATAAGAAATCCGCAAATGAATTTATTACTATTTGGCTTAAACTTCTTTGTTGCATTAAACAAAAAGGAGCTTGGAAAGCTATTAATAGTGGAAGAAACGCAGGAGATTTAGCTGTTCCTGGATTTGTAGGAGAAGGTATTATTGAAATTTATAAAGCTAACGCACTTCCTACTCTTCGTGTAGATGTAAGTAAGGAAAGTATTATTTTGCAAGAAATAGCTAAAACTCCTACTATGCCTAATGTAGGTTCTACTCCTGGTATGCCTGGTGTACCTATTACTCAATCTGCTCCTGGTATGGTTATGCCTGAAAGTCCTATTGATTTTGGTGCTCCTGCAGACGGGCTTCCTTTCTAAAATAATAAACAACGACAGTATATTTAATTTCATATTGGGGGAGGTATTTATTAATACCTCCCTTTTATTTATAGTATGAAAAGAAATATAAATAATGCTAAATTAGATAAAAATTTTATTCTTTCTAAAATAAGTCAAATAAGTATATTTTCTGCATATTTAGGTTTAAGTGAAGAAAATATTAAACATTGTATTGATACTGGAGAACTAATTATTTCTCCTTTAAGATATGATCGTCATCCTACTTGTGGATTTAGATATGATAATAGGGGAAAACTTAAATTTAAAGATTTTGCAGGATTTATATGGGGAGATTGTTTTGATATAGCTGCCTATGTAATTTCATATACATATAATAGATCTATTGATATTACTAATAAAAAGGATTTTATATCTGTATTAAAACATATTGCATTTACTTTTGGAAATATTATTTATGGAAACGAAAAAGATGAAAATGTATTAAAAGATCTTTCTATAGGAAGAGATAATATTAAAAAAAGTAAACCTATTATAGAATTTGTAGTTAGAGAATGGAATAAATATGATATTGAATATTGGGAAAAAGGAGGAGTAGATTTAAATTGGTTAAATATTAATTTTATATACGCCGTAGATCAATATTATATAAATAGAAAAACTAATCCTCAACTAAAATATATTTATGATAAAAAAGATCCTTGTTATGCTTATATAACAGGTAGAGATAATAAAGGAATACATGATGTTAAATTGTATTTTCCTAAAAGAGATAAACATTATACTAAATTTATTACTAATTATAATCATTTAGAAGGTATTTATAATCTTGAAAGAGATGATTATGATTACATAGTAATTACTAAATCTACTAAAGATAGGGTAGCTTTAAGTAAAATGCTGTGGGCGATGTCTTCCTTTACGGGGGATGGAGTAAAAGCAAAAATTGGAACTATTAATATTCCTGCTGAAAATTATAAATTAAGTACTGCTGAATATTATTGGTTGTACAATAAACTTGCTATTAAAGATAGTAAGCGATTAATATGTTTAATGGATAATGACAAATCTGGATATTTAGAGGCAATATATTTGAGAGATGAATTTGGTATGTTGCCAATTTATATCCCTAAAATATATAATGCCAAAGATTTCTTTGAATTAAGAAGTATTTATGGTTTTAATAAATGTAAAGAATTTATTATAGAAACTTATAACAAAATTAATGATTATGTTACAAGAAATCAATCTATTAGGAATAAGGAAACAAACGATATTATGCCATTTTGAAAAAATATGCGATTTAGCTGTTATGAAAGAAATAACTGAAACTGATGAAAAAAATATTGATAAAGGATTAAGATTTAATACAGGAACTCAATTTATAGAAAGAGATAAAATTATTTTATATGGAGAAATAGATTTTAATAATAAAAATGATGTTAAACTTATAAAGAATAAAAATTTAATGTTTCCGGAAATAGTAAGTAATATTGTATATAGCACATTCGATTATAAATCTGGAATAGCTACTCCAATAAATAATGTTTATAAAATGACTATTGAAGTCGATCCTGTTAAATGGTTTATGTATAATTATTGTTTAATAGGAAAACCTAAAAGAGTTATAGTGTATAAAACTACTAAAAGTTATTTATGACAATAATCATAGATGAAAAAGAATATTCTTTTCCTGATTATACTTTAAATTATTTAGATTATAGAGATTTAGATAATCGTATTAAAACTAAAATTCCTCAAGATATATTTAATTCTTTATTAAACGATCTTGATTGTACTAAAGAGTTTAGTTGCGGTCGTCCTATGATGACTAATTATCCTATGTATGCAAGAAATATTAATGCTTATTTTTATATATTAGAAACTTTAAATTATACTGAAAATAATGATGAATATAAAGAATATATAAATAAACTTATTGATGTTCATACTAAAAATATAAAATTTGAAATTAATAATCCTTATATTCCTCCTATTACTAAATCTAAAAAATCTAAAAGAAAAATTATTACTTATAAAACTAAAGATCTTATTACTGGAGAAGATACTTTTCTTATACAAGATATTAAAACTAAAAAATATAAAGTTAATAAAAATCCTAATGTTTTAGATAAACCTAAAAAATATACTGGTAGGAATTTATCTGAAATGTATTTTGATTTTACAAATAAAGAAGAATATTAATATATGAACGAATATAAGCCTTTGTATCGTAGAAATAATTTAGGCCGTCCTTGTTTTTGGGAAGCGAAAGCCAGTTGTTCTCCTACTCAAAATATTATTATTGTTTCTCATGGAATAGTAGGTAAAGCTATTCAAGTAGAAGAAATACATGTTGCTCGTAATCCTAAAGATGAAGTTGAATCAAGATATAAACAAAAAAGAAAACAAGGATATAAATTTCTTGATGAAATAAAAGATGATAATTGGAGCACGCCCGTAAAGGAAGATGCACTCCTAACCTATCTTGAAACTTATTTACCTTATGATAGAACTACTGCTGATGGAACATTACTTCCAATGTTAGCTAAAACATTTAATAATACTAATAATAAAATATTTAATAAAACTCCTATTAGAATAGGACAATATAAAATTAATGGACTTCGTTGTATTATTAGTGCTAAACGAAATAATACCGATATGTTTAAACCCATTACTTTAAGATTTCAATCTCGTGAAGGAACTTATTGGAATAGTCTTTCTAATCTTGAAGATTATTTATTAACTGTTATTCCTAATGAATTTCTTAATAAAATGATTGATGAAGATTGGGAGTTAGATGGTGAACTATATCTTCCTGGTTATAAAGTTAATGAAATTAATCATTTTGTTAAAGATTCTAAATGCAAAGAAAATAAATTTATTCAATATTGGTGCTATGATGCTATAATTGACGATACCCCTCAATATAGACGACTTGATATTCTTGGACAAGTATTTGAAAATAAAACTTATGAATTTACAAGTTTAAATAATCATTTAAATAATAAAGAAAGATTTATTTATATTAATAATTATACTATTGAAAATGAAGACGATGCTGTAAAATATAGAAATTTATTTATTGATCTTGGATTTGAAGGTTTAATTCTTCGTGATCCAGATAAAGAATATCAAATAGGTAAACGTAATTTTTCTATGATTAAATTTAAAGATGTTATGGAAGGATCATTTAAAATTATCGATATTTATCCTGAAGGAATTTCAAGAAATATTCCTTTATTTTTGTGTAAAAATGATATAAATGATGAAACTTTTGAAGTACATATTAACGGTACTTTAAAAGAGCAAGAAAGATATTTATTTTTTAGAGATAAATTTATAGATAAAACATTACATATTACTTTTGGTGAAAGAAGTGGAGTTTATCGTGTTCCTTTTCACGTAAAAACTGTTCGTCTTGAATAATAATATGCTAACTAATATATATTCTTATAATATAATTAATCCTGTTGTTAATAAAAAAAGAGCTTGGTTTGATATTAAAAAAGGATTAATATTTATGCCTACTAATATTAATTATAGATATTTTGTTGAATGCGCTCTTAATGTTGATAAATTGGGTAGACAATATTATATTTTATTATCTAATCATAAATTTAATGAAAATTGTAGGCTTTGTCAAGTTGATGGATATGGAAGAGTAAAAATTCCTGTTAGAGGAGAATTAAAAGATTATCTTAATTCTAATTATAATTGTAATTTTAATATTAATATGAAATTAATAGATAATTATGATATATATGACGTTTATTGTATTTCTATTTGAGGTATTGTAAGTGCTGGACTATATGTTCAGCACTATTTTTTTTGATTAGCGAGGATATTTATATATAATAAATGGCCAAAATAAGCTATTTTAAGCTATTTTACAGCAAAATATATAAATCTAATATATTTATACGAATTAAAAATATATACGCTTAAACAGCTTATTTTAACTTCAAATTATATAATATTTTTTTAGAAAATATTAGGTAAAGTCATATATTATTTATATATTTGTATCTATGGATATTAAAAGTAGACTAATTATAGGTTTATCTGGACAAAAAGGTTCAGGTAAAGATTTAACTGCCTCTATTATTGATTATATTATTAAAAAAAATATTAGAGGGGCAAATTATAAAGATTGGGTATTGCATGATGTAATTAATAAAGAAAAAGAATTAAAAACTATTGTTCATTTTGCTGATCCTTTAAAAGAATTTATATCTAAACTATTTAATATTAATATTAAATATTTTTATGATAGAAATTATAAGGATAATAAATATATTAAATTAGCTGCATATACTTCTGGAAAATGTACTATTACAAATGCTTTTATAAATGAAGAAGAAGCTAAAAATAAAAAATACTTAATAGTTACTTATGATGAATTAATTAAACTTCCTCTTTCATATTGGATGCTAAATAATAATATGTGTATTAAAATTAGAACTTTACTACAATATATTGGAACTGATATAGGAAAACAATTAATTGATAATAGTTTATGGACAAAATTAATTGCTAATACTATAAGTACTAAAGCTACTAAATATAGATTATGTATTATTCCTGATGTTAGATTTAGTGATGAAACTGAAATGATAAAGAAATTAGGTGGTATAATTATTAAAATAAATAGAAATACTGAAAATAATGATAATGATAAACATATTTCAGAGTGTATAGATAATATTAAAGAAGATTATATTATAGATAATAACGGTACTAAATTTAATCTATTTTATAATATATTTAATATTATTAATACTGTATATAGGGAAAAACGAGAAATAATAGAAAGTAGAAATAATAATTGACATCCTTCCTTTACGGGCGGAATAGTAAAAAGAATTAATTATGATTTTAATAGAACCTAAAGTAGAATTATTAAAAGAAGATAATTTTTATTCTCATGTTGCCAATTGTGCCAGAGTTTGTTATGCTTCTAATAATAATTCTAATATAAATGATGAGCAATTTTGTAAGAATGTTTTAATAGCAAATAATCATTTATCTATGTTTCGTCATGCTACTATTTATTGTAAATATGATAAAGATTATTGGAATAGACATATAGTAGATAATTATTTTTATTTTGCAACAAATATAGAAATTATTGATAATGAGGATTTATATGTTGTAATGAATGGACAATCTTATTTAGAATTTAAAAGAAATAATATTGTTAAATATAATGAAATAGCTAAACATATTATAAAAGATCTTCCTGACGATCTTAAAGAATATAAAAGATTTACTTTTAAAGTTACTACTCAAATTAGTACATCAAGAGAATTAAATAGAGTTAGTCCTAACAATATTGCTGAAAGAAGTACAAGATATTGTAATTATAGTAAAGATAAATTTAATAATCAAATTTCTATTTGTAAACCTTACTATTATGATAATTTAGAAATTGCCGATCAATTAGCATTTATTAATAGAATGTCTGAATATGAAAGTAATTATCTTAATAGAATAAATAGAGGATGGAGTCCTGAAGACGCAAGAGAATTTCTTCCTTTATGTACTGCTACTGAGGTAATTTATACATATACTGTAAAAGAATGGAGGCATATTATAGATCTTCGTTATTATGGAACTACTGGAAAACCACATCCTAATGCTAAAATTATAGCTGGTTTAATTCGTGATCAACTTATTTATTTAGGATATAAATTTAGAGATTAATATGTATATAATTAAAGCAATAATAGATAATATTGAACAATATTATTGTGGAGAAATACATAAAGAATCTGAAATAGAATTTAACTCAGATATAAATTTAGCTACTAAATTTTCTGTTTATTTTATTGTTAATTTAAAAGTAAAAGAAATTAAGTCTATTATTAAAAATATAAATATACAAGATATAAAAATTATTAATATTAACGAAAATGAAATTGCATTATGAATTGGAAATGTTTATTATATGGAGGATGTGAATACGAAGTTTATAAGGAAGACCCTTATGTAGATACAAGAGGAAATATAATAGGAACAGTATTTGTTCTTAAATGTAAAAAATGCGGAGATTTAAAAGCTAAAATAGTAATTAATACAAATTTATATGGAAGATAATATTTATAAAATTCAAGAAAATATAAATAGAATATTTATTGAAATAGAAGAAAATGCTGGTGAAATTACTGAAGAACAATTAGAACAACTTAACATTAATCAAGAAAATCTTAAACAAAAACTTTCTGATTATAATAAAGCTATTCAAGTTTATAAAAATTATAATGAAGGTATTAGTAATGAAATTAAAAGACTTCAAGAATTAAAGAAAACTCGTACTAATAGAATTGAAGTTTTACGAAATACTATGAAAAATGCTGTTATTAATTTTGGCGCTGATGGTAAATCTGGAAATAAAATTATTGAATTAGAAGATTGTAAATTGTTTACAAAATCTACTGAATCTGTTATTGAAAATAAAGAAAGATTAGATATTTTAAGATATGAATTTATTGAATATTGTAGAGAATTATATAAAAATGATTTATTAATTACAGGAGATGATATTGATATTCAAGGTTTAATTGATGCTATTAATGCTAAATGTATTGCAGAAAGAGGAGAAGCTTTTGCTCCATTTACTATTTATGATTTTATTTGTGTAAATATTATTTTTAAATTTACTGTTTCATTAAAGAATTTAATTGAAAGTAATAATTATTTATTACAAGCATATTATGGATTAGATTATTCTACTGGAATAGATATGGATATAGATAAAAATACTGTAAAATATATAGTTAAAGATCAAAATACAAATAATAACATTACTATTGGTAATATTGAAAAGAACAAAGTATTATGTATAAAATAAATAATAATGATTCTAATTTTATAATTTTTCTTAAAACGGAATTAAATAAATTAGAAAAAGATTATGGAAAAGATTATATTGATACTGTATTTGATATTATATTAAAATTAAATAATAATATTTATAATATAAATTATAATGATATATTAAATAAAATTAGTAGACTTATAAATAATTATCCAGTAACACCTATTGATTTAAATAATGAATATAATACATGTATTTATATTAATAAAGATGAAAATAATAAATGGTATTATAATAGAGCATATAAAATTATTGTAGATACAGTATATAATCTTATTGATAATAAAGAACTTTATATTCCTCGAAAAGAAGAATTATTTAATAAACGTATTTATATTACAAGAGGAGGAGTAATTGTTGGAGAATATATTAATAAATGTTATATTAAACATAATAATTTTTATCCAAGAGATCCTGTAATTATTAATTGTTCGAGAATTACTAATCATGATGATATTGATATATATACAGTTGATTCTCGTTCTCCTAAACTAAAAGTTCTTAAAGAATTTTATAATGTTTCTATTAATATAGATGATAAATATAAGCATATAGATATTCGTAAATTTAAAAAGTTATGATAACGACTGTTACAATAATTTTAATAATAACTATTATAATAGTATCACTATTATTTGGTTATTATTTTGGAAAAAGCGTAGGTATTACTATGGCTATAAATTATATTGAAGATAAATATACTAATAAAAATAAACAAGTTAGTAATATTTTTAAAAGTATTTTGAATAATTATAATAAAATTAAAAAAACTACAGCCGCTCTTATTATTAAATTTTTAGTAATGTTTGGATTTAATTTCATAATGTTATTATTATTATTTTTATATTATGAGTTTCAATGTTAAAGGACTTCCTTTTAATTATAAAGGAGTTGTAGATGTTTCAGATTGTGAAACTGCCGCAGATGTTATTAAAAAAGCAAGACTTAATTGGGAAGTTGGTAAATGTAATATTGTGGGTAAAATGCCAGCTCATATTAATGAAGATCTAAATGCGGATGCTTTCCTTTACGGGGGAGAAGTATATAGAACTTTTGAAAATAGTTATGCTACTTATCGTAAAGATTTAAATATTCCTTTAGGTATAGTTAAAGGAAAATATACACCTGTTCAAAATATTGAAGCTTTTAATTTCTTTGACGATGCTATTGGAGTTGATAAAGCAATTTGGCAAACAGCTGGAATTTTTGGAAATGGAGAACGTATATTTGTAAGTGCTAAATTACCAGATACTATATTAGTTAATGGAGATCCAGTAGATAATTATTTAGTATTTACTAATTCTCATGATGGAAGTTCTGGTGTTAAAATATTGTTTACTCCTATTAGAATTGTTTGTGAAAATACATTAACTGCTGCTATTGCCACAAGTTCTAATTTTATAACTTTTAGACATACTAAAAGTGTTCATTCTAAAATAAATATTGCAAAAGAAATACTTGGCATTTGTAAACAAAAGAGCGAACATATAAATGAATGTTATAGTATTCTTGCAAATAAATCTATTTCCGATAATAATTATATAGAATGGCTTTGTAGTAATATATTAACAGATAAAGAATATCAAGATGTTATTGATTCTGGATATACATTTGAAGCATTAGTTAATAAAAATTGGAGAGCTATTGACGCAAGTGGCGTTTCTATGCGTAAAGTTAATATTTTAAATAAAACTTTTAATTATTATTATGAAGGCCCTGGACAAAAAGAATTTGTTGGTACTTTATGGGGGGCTGTAAATAGTATTACTGGATATTATTCTAATATTGATAATAGTGAAGGTATTAATCGTATGGATAGTATCCTTTATGGAGATAAATCTCGTAAAATTATTAACGCTTTTGACTCAGCAATAAAATTAGCTATAGCTGCGTAATATATGAAAAATATTAAAACTTTAGTAATTAAACATTTCTTTTATGAAGCTATTCAATATAATGGAGAAAATGTTTTAGATATATTAAATTTTTGTAAATATTGTTATATTCAAAATAATGCAATTTTAGTTTATGTTAATATTATAATAGATATTGATGATTGGATTATTAAATTAACAGATGATTATTATACAGTTTTAGATAACAAATTAAAAGAAGAATTATTTAAAGAATAATTATGGAACAAAATTCTCAAAATTCAGTTAAAGTAACTTATGAAATTGTAGACCCTAAAGTAAATGAAACTACAATTAAAATTGTAAATGCTTACAGAGAAGAAGAAAAGAAATCTCCAATAGATAATATTCTTCCTATTTATGCAAATCCTGATGATGCTGGAGCTGATATCTACGCTACAAGTTGTGAATACGATGAAAAAAATGATTGTTGGGTTTATGGTACTAATTTTAGATTTGAACCGCCTAAAGGTTGGTATCTTGAATTTAGACCTCGTTCTTCTAATCGTAAAACAGATTGTTATTTAGCTAATACTCCTGCAACTGGAGATTACGGTTATAGAGGAGAATATTTATTTTGTTTTAAAGATCGTACATCTAAAAATATTCGTAACGCTATTAATAGTATTATAAATTTTATTAATGCTTATTCTGATACTATTGGAATTTCTAATAGATTTTTAGAAATTATAAATAAATTTAAGATTCATAATAATCCTCCATATAAAGTAGGAGAACGTATTGGTCAAATGTTTTGTTTTCCTTATTATAAAATTGAATTTGTAGAAGGAAAACTTAATCCTGAAGAAACTGAACGAGGAGCTGGAGGACACGGTAGTACTGGACGATAATATGATACAAGTTTTATTAATAACACAATCTGATTGTATTGGTTGTGAAATAATGACTGATATTATTTTATCTATTAAAAAAACTTATGACGATAATAAAAATATAAATATTAATATTTGTAATAAAGATTTTATTGATAGAAATATATTAAAAGAAAATAATATAACTGATTTTCCTGCTACTATAATATACGATGATAATTATAAAAAATCTATTACATTTTTAGGTACTATTCCTTTTATTCAAATACAAAAAGAAATAGATAATATTATTAATAAATAATTATACATAATTAAAGCTGGTATTGTCATTAATGATAGTACCAGCTTTTACTTTTCCCCCGTAAAGGAAGGAGCAAGAAAGGATGCTTTTACTTTCTCTAATATTTATTATAAAATTATTAATAGTACGAAATATAATATTATAGAAAATAATTGAGAATCATTTGATTTGGCAAACTATTTTATAAAGATATATAAACTATTTACTTTTAATATATAATTGATATAATAGCTTATAAATACTGTTTATTCGTAAATATCGATCATTTATTCAGTATTGTTCAAGCATAAATAAACATTACTATAAACAAAAAGAGAGTTAATAACAGTATTAAAAACTGTATTAACTCTCTTTTTTTTAACAATTAGGTTCCACTAATCTTCAATCCAATTAGCAACATTAGTAGCAATATTCATAGGAAGATTATTATCGCTTAAACGATAAAATTGATTATTTTTATCAAGATTTTGAAGTCTTCTAATAACACGTAATAAAGGAATATTTCTTTCAAGTAAAATAGTAAATTTATTTTGTCCTTTATAAGGACCTCTATCATAAACTGGATCAAATTCAGGATCAATCATAGCGTCAATAATAAGACTCATAGCTTTAAATAAATCTTTAGGACCAGATAATGCAGCAATTGGACTGCTATAAAGAGTTTTGGCTTCAGCAACAAACCCCCAAGGAGTATAAGCTCTACTTTCAGTAGCCCATCTATCAGCTTGATATAATATTAAATTATACCACGTACTATTAATAACTTCTTCATCGTCGTCATCAGTAGCTAAATGAAGAACAATAGCCATTAATATTGCAGAAGCAATAGCAATACTATCTCCTAAAATTCTACGAAGATTATGCTGTTGCCAATCAGGAAGCATTTTATAATTAAATCTAAAATTAATAAAAGTATCAATAAAAGATTTAAATATATTTTGAATACTATGAAGAACTATATCAGTAGTAGTGCCCCCTTTAGCTTTAGCGTTTTTAATATTATCTTTAAATTCATGAGCAAGAAAACTAATAAGATCAATATAAGAGCCTCTTTCAATACTTTCACGCATTTCATTATAATAGCCTCTAACTCTCCAGCGTTTAAGAATACCAGGATATAAATGTTTCTTATATTGCATTAACAATCCTCCATACCATTCAGCTTCTATTTTTGCAGCACCAATTTTATCATAAATACCATGAATTTTATTATTAACATTAATAACTTTATCTCTAAATCTACCAAACATATCTTTAGTAATAACACTATCAGGTTTAATTCTTGCTACACCATCAACTAATTCAAATTGACTTGCAAGAGTATCAAACCTTTCAAATTCTTTTTTAGCAGATTTAAGATTAGCATCACGATTTTTTATATATTCATTAGCAAAAGCTTTGCTGCAATGAGCTTTAATAAATTCAGCGTTTATATCTTTACTAAATTCAGCATAACTTTTTGCTTCATTAGCATCAGAACGAATATTATCAATAAATAATCTATAAGAAGCAAGCAATTCAGGATCGTCTTTAACAAGATCGCACATAGTTTGAATTTCTAAATCACGAGTAAAATTAGCAAAACTACCAATATACCAATTTCCATTATTATCTTTAATAACTCTGTGACTTTCAAGCATAGCAAGCATTACAGTATTTTGCATATAATGTTCGCCAGAGCTTTGTAATCCATAAAGACTATCACGAATTTTTCTAATTCTATCAGTAGCACTTTCAACACCTTTAAGTTCAAGCATATTATCAATATCTACAACTCTTAATAATTTAATAATTCCATCAGTAAGATTTAATGCTTTGGGAGAATATAAATTAGCAATAATAGCAGGTAAAGCTCCAAAATATCTTGCTTGAGCTTTATTCCAAGTACTATTATCAAAAAATTCTTTCGCAAATACTTCTCCAGCAATATTAGTCCATCCTGTCAATACGTTACCTATACCTCCTGTAACATTAAATATCATATACTTCGCAGAAGTAATATTTTGCATTAAATTAGCATATCTATCCAGTTTACTACCTTTCTTAAATTCTCCAAGAACAATACGATTATAAAAATTATTAATTAATTCAATAGTACGTGTTTGTTTTTCAGTTTGATGTTTAGTTTCAATATCAGTAGAATTAGCATTATCTCTTTTTAGTTTACCACTAAAATAAGAAGTCTTATAAGCATCATTAGATTTAAGCTCATCTAATAATAAATAAATATAATATTTAGCTCTTTGACGAGCATTATAATCAATAGCTTTAGTAATATACTCTTGAAATACTTCTTTCCAATTATCATCTAATATAGCATTATCTAATTTTTCATTATTTTCATCAATTTCTTTATTTTGTTTTTTAATATCTGCAAGATATTCATTATAACTTTCTTGACTTTCAGTAGATAATTTAGTACGAGGAATAATACGTTTTTTATAGCCTTTAGCTTTTAATAATTGAAGCATAGGAAAATCTACTTCTCTATCATGAGCATAATCAACATCATCTTCATATCTTCTTTCAGATGGAGTATTAATAGTATATCCAGTTAAACCAATAAGATCTTTAGCAAGACTCTGAGTAGTTATATCATCTTTTCTTCTACGGGGAAGATACCCTCTATCAATAAATCTTTTCATAGGATTAGTAGTAGCATATTCATTTAAAGTAGACTGAAGTAATTCAATCATAGCTACTTCTTTAGAAGAAAGATTTACTTTATTATTATATTTTTCAGAACCATTATAATTAACACTATAAGATTTATAATTTCTATTCTTATATTCTTCTTTTACATATCTTGTTCTATTAGAACCAATAGCATCATAATATTCTGGATCATATTTATCAAGATTATTTTTAACATCTAAAGTAGTCCAAATACGAAGAGGTTCATATTTTCGAGTATAAGGATTAAATACATGATTTTCTTCAAACCATTCTTCAAAATTATTATTAGCTATAGCTTCATTTCTACTTCTTTCATAATATTCAGTAGTAATATAATCTACATTGTCAGATATAATCTTTTTAGCAAGAGTTTTATTATGATCTATATAGTCTTGACTTTTAGGCTCATAATATCCAAATAAATCGCTATTAGGAACAATTTTCTTATTTTTAATAATAACTTCTCCATTTTTACCAATAGCACAAAATATACGTTCCCATAAATCATAATTAGCAGTACCTTTAAGATTAAGTAAAGCATATGAAAGTTCTCTATTAAAGGCTTTTCTATTTACTCTAAAATTTACTCTATCTTTAAATCTTTCAGCAAGAGAATCATCGTCGGGTCTATTTTTTCTAATATCTCGAAGAACATCATATAAATTAGCTAATTCTTCTATACGTTCTTTAGGAAGATTAAATAATAATTTAGTACTTATTTCTCCGTTTCTATCAACAGCGTGTTGTAAAATATCATTTATCTTACTAATAGTTTCAATTCTTTCAGGACTACGTTTTCCTTCATCATTACTTCTAATTTCAGTATAAAATCTTGAACTTAATATAGGAAGATTAGCTGGAATTTCTTTTATAAGAGTTTCATTACTTAAAGAAGACTCATAATCATAACCATATTTTTTAAGAGCAGCATCTTTAATAATTTGCTTTTGTTCTTTAGTAAACTTTCTACCATCAATAATTCCTAATTTATCTTTATATTCAGGATGACTATCAAGAATAGTAGCAATTTCACTTTGTCTATCAGCATTGTCTTTAAATTGTTTAAATGCCCAATCAATTTTATCTTTAAGTTCTTTATTAATAGTTTTACGAGCATTTAAATTAATCCAATTAAAGGCATTTCTATAATTTTCATCTTTAAGTTTTTCTTCAAGAACTTCATTAGGATTATTTTCATCATATTTCTTAATAATATCAAGATAATATTTTAAGTCTTCATCAAATCCAGCAATAGGAGAATATTCAAAATATTCACCATTAAGCTTTTTAATTTTATCAATATAATCTTTTAGCGCATTTGCTTTAACGATTTCTTCATCAGATTTAGGACTATAATCTTTATTTAATGAAGAAGTCATAAAATTAATTTCATTAATAAGAACAATTTTTTCTTGTTGTTGTTCAATACTTAATTCACTATCTTCTCCAGGAGTCATTTCATAAATAGTAGTCATTATTTCTTTATATCTAACAAATAATTCTGGAGCAGTTTTTAAAATACTTTCATCTAATTTATTTTTAGCAATATAATATTCTGGAACAACCTCCATATTAACGTTATCAGCATACCATTTATCTCTATTAAGACGTGCTTTATAGTATTCTATACTAAATCTACCATATTTGTCTTTAGCTTCTCTAACAGCATCTCTTAATTGATCTCTGTCGGTAATAAATTTCTGAGTATAAGGAGTAATAAATTTACCATTCTTAACGATATCGTCCCATACAAATTTACCAGGCATTTTCATTATTTCATCATACTTTCTTAAAAATTCTTGACGAGCTTTAGGAGCATCTACTAAATTAGCGCCATTAATAATACCTCCAATAAATTTAACAATAACTTGAACTTCACTATTACTTAATTCAGAAACAGAACTAAATAAACTATCAAAAATATCAGCATCGGAATATTGAGTACGAATACTAATTATATTATTACGAATTAAAGGATTAGTAGAAACTTCTTTTCCAAAATAATTATCCATAATAAGTTTCATTGCTGAAACAATTTTAGGATTATTACGAATATTATTAATAGAATTTCTAATAGATTGAATTTGATCTGAAATAACTTTATCTACACTTGCAATATCAAATTCAAATAATCCACTTAAAGAAGTACCAAAAGAACGAGCGTTGAGAAGTGTTCTAACATATCTATCTAATTCTCCAGGTTTATTTTTTATAATATCAATAACTTTAGGGTTATCAATTGATAACCATTCACCATTTTCATCTTGAATAAAATTATTAATTTCTTTGTTAAGCATATTCGAAACTGTTTTATAAAATCCAGCAGCACGAGAATATATTTCTCTTGTATGATTTTTTATAGAAACAGCGGAATATCTATCAATATCACTTTCTTTTAATAATTCAGCAATTTTTTCTGCAACTTCATTACCATTAATACCTTGCCGATTAATGTCATTAATAATTTTAAGAGATATTTCTTCAACAGTAGTTAATTTAGAAGAATCAATAGTTTCATAACTATCGCCTATAATATCAGTAATAGCAAATGGAGCTATATCCTCGATGTTTTCCTCTACGGGGGAAAAGTATTGAGAAACTTCGTAAATATTAGGAACTATTAATGAATATTGACCAACAGTATCAGCTATATTTTTTTCTTGTTCATTAAGTTTATTATAATATTTATCTTGTTTAGTTTTAAAATATAATTTTAAATTATTACTTGGTTTAACTTTTTTAATATAATAATCTTCTCCATTAATAGTTTGTATAGTAGCACTATCAATATTAGGTAAAGCAAAATTAATAATTTTGTTATTATCAGCTATTAATGCTTTATCTGAATTTTCTTTAAATTTATTTATAAGTTTATTAATAAATCCATTAGGATCAGTACTACTTAAGTTTTCAGTAAAATAATTTCTATTATTTAATACATCATTTATTTTAGGTTGAATAAATCTTTTAATAGTATATTTAGCTTTATTTTCAGCACTTGCAGGTCCATCTTCTTGAGAAATAATTATATTTATATCAGATTCAGTAGAAGCAGCAGCATCAATAATTCCAAGATAATATTCTAATCTTTTAAATTTATTATGATTAGGATTTATACTATATTCATTAGTTTCATTATTATCTAATAAATTAAGAGGTGCTAAATATAATCCTTTATCTTTAATTATTACTTTATATAAAGTAGTAACAGATTTTTTATTAATATTACGAGTTATACGAATATAAGAAAGACTATCAGAAGAAATAAATCCTGGTTGTATATCCCCCGTAAAGGAAGACTCACCTGTAGTATCTTCTTCAACCCATTTACCAATTCCTGTATATTCAATAAAACTTATTCCATCTTTAGTATAAGGAATTTGAACAATATTATCAGATTTAAAGAATTTATTAAATCTATTATCTTTTTTACTTAAAAATACATTTTTAATAATACCACTATGACTTCTAACAAATCGTTCAGTCATATTATAAATATCAGTGCCTTTAGAATCAAAATCATTAACATTAAATAAAGTAGCAAAATTATCTATTATAGTAGGAACAATATTAGTACCATTATATTGAATAGGCTTTAATAAAAATTCATTAACAACAAGTTTTGTAATAGAATTTCTTTTAAATCTAAATCCATTTACTATAAAAGCATATTTAACTATATCAAGCATTGCTAATTTAATATATGGATGTTTATTAAAAGAATCTAATTTAGATTGAATAAGAATATCTTCAATATTTTCTATATTATCGTGAAAATATAAACTTTGTCCTGTATATCCTTTTTCTCTAACATTACGTTGATTATAAGTATTTACATCAATATATTTAAATATTCCAGGATCTTCTGAAAAATGTTCTTTAATATATAAAACTTTTTGAACAGGAGTAAGTTTAGCAAAATTATTTATTTCTTCTTGAGTAGGATTATTTATATCTACTGTATCAAATTTAGTAGTTTCATAATAAGTAAAACCATTTATTCTTGCTTCTTCACTTTTCCAATAATCAATATTTTCATTAGCTAACTCTTCTCCATATTTAGTATCAGTTATAAACTTACCCATCTCATTAAGTGTAATTGGAGTAGTAAGAATTGGAGTAAGTTTATAAAGATAAGAAACCATATATTGAATTAAATCAATATATTGTTCATCATTTAATTTAACATTTAATTTTTGTTCAATATTATCAATTATTTGTGCAACGTCTTCACGTTCCATAGTAAATAATTGACTATTTATTTTAATAGATGGAATAGTCGCATATTGCATAAATGCAGCTAAATATGGATAAACACTATTTTCAATATTTATATTTTCATCAATAATATTAGGATATAAAGCATCAACAAAAGTTTTATCTTTTACATATAAAGTAGAACCTACTAAATCTCTATTGGAAGTATATTTTTTAGCATCTTGTAGTATACGACGAGTACTTCTAATAGTTTGTTTTGCTCCAAATTTATCTGGTTTAGTAACTTGAAGAATTTTTTCAATATTATTAGAAGTAATTTTTAATTTATTAAATTGAATAATAATATATAAATCAAATAGAAAATCATCTTTTACAGAAAATCTATTTAATAAATCTTCTTGGCTTAAATTTACGTTTACATTATTTGTTAAATGTAAATAATCAATATTTAAATCAATACCAAATCTATTTTTAAATTCTTTTCCATATAATTTAGTTAATTCACCAAGTATATCATTAGTAGAAGTAAAATCAGCAATCTCTTTACCATCTACTTTTATATTATATTTTTTAGCAAGTTCTGTAATAGCAACTTTTATAGGACTTTTATTTCCTATATTAGTAAATATAGAATTAGTTTTAAAATAAGCATTAACAATTTCTGTTACAGCAGGTTGCTGTAAAAATGCAATAGCGGTAATATAATCAGAACCTATATCTAACAAAGTTTTAAATACACCAAATGTATATTCATTTTCATTATATACAGTACCAGATTTAATAGCATCAAGAATATGTGCAGTAGTTTGAGAACCGTATGTTGTAAGTAATTGACCTACAATATTTTTATTATTAACAGTATTTCCTATACTATCGTGTTCAACAATTATATATTTATTATCTTCACTTAATTTAGCATTAGGCCAAGCTTTTTTAATTTCATCAAAATTATAAATTTCATTATTAGGATATTTTATAGTAATAATATGATTTTTAGATAATTTAGTTTTAGCATAATTACATATACTTACAAATGTATCTCTATTTACAGATGCGGCTTTAAGGCGAGCACCAGACATAGCGTTCTCCATAGAATCTAATTGGTCAAATAAATTATATGTAGAACGATTAATAACAGCATCTGAACTTTCTATAAGTTCTTCATAATGTTCATGAAGTTTATCAATATTATTTTTAGCATCTTCTAAAGCTCTAAAATTACTTTGAGAATAATTTTCTTCTTTAGCGCTTTGAGATTTAAAAATATTAATAATACAATCTAAAATTAAATTATTTCTTGCTTCACGAGTATTTTGATCTTCAATACTTAACTTTTTAAATTGTTTTAAACTAATATTAGGATTTTTTATAGCCTTATAAATTTTATATCTATATTTAATATCTTCATCGGTATTACCATCATTATATTCTATTTTATGAATTAAAGCATCCTCTGGATCAAAATACATTTCATAACAAATGCCATAAACACTATCTACATCAAAATCAGAACCTGTTTGTGGAACCCATTCGTCTGGAACAACAATAGTAGAACCTTGAGAATCATCAAGAAACCCAACTACTTTAAGTATAGCAATAGATTGTTTGCCCTCAGTAGGCATACGATAGCCTAAATGTAAATCAAGTCCTTCTTTACTTATATGATCTAATTGTTCTTTAGTAAGATTTTTAGGAAGTAATTTACTCCAACGAGGAAGCATAACTTCTATATAAGCTTCTTGTTTAACAGAAAGTATTTTATTATTTATAAATTCATAATGATCGTTAACTTTTTTAGCATAACCGTCTTTTACTAAAGATTTCCAAACTCTATTAGCATCTTCTGTTCTACTTAAATTACTTGCGCTTACTAAAGTTTTACCTTGTTTTCCTAATTCAACAGCTATTTGATAATAAAACGCTTTACCATAACCTTTGCCTCTAAATTCTTCGTCAATAGTAACTCCCTGTCCAATAGAAGCAAGAGAAACTTTATTTTCATCTAAATCTTTTTTTCTCCAAGATTTAGCAGATTTAGTATTAAAATCATAATAAGCATCTATATAAAATTCTCCAATAGCATTACCGTTTTCATCACGACCTATAAATACAGCACCCATTCCATTTGCATCAGCTGTATCTGGAGTATAAGTTAATTCTATTTTAACATTTTTATAAGGATTTTCTACTTCATTATATACAGTAGGATGATATTCTAATTTTTTACTAAATCCAACATTAGTAATTTGCGCAGCATGCCATCCAGGTAATTTTTGTTTTGTAATAGAATTATTAAATATAGATTGAGCGATACTTTGTAATTTAATAGAGGCATAATTCATAAAATTAGGCATACGTGGAATATGCGTAACAGGATCAGGTGTTACATAATCTAAAAAATTACTATCTAAATTTAATCGTTTAGCTTCTTCTTGTGCTCTTTTATAAAAAGAATTAAAATCAATTAAATCTCCAGAATTATTCTTATTTACAATATTTCTATTTTTATCAACTTTCAAGTCTAAATTATTAAGTAATTCATTAAAACTATCTTCAATATTTTTACAATATGCCTTGAATAAAGTATTAACATATTTAGCAGTTTCTTCAGTAGTATTATCTATAATCTTTTTAAATAATTGAACTGCAACTTTATTACTTGCATCTACCATATGTTGAGGAACATCTTGTTGTTTATATAAATATCTATAATAATATGTTCCTATTACATTGCCTTCATTAAGTTTATCTTTAAAAACTGTTAAATTATCCTCTGTTACATTACCCTCATTATCCCAAAATGTTAATACATCTTTTTTAGCAGCTTTATCAGTTTCTTTAGTATTTACTTGATCAATACCATATTCAGTCATTAATTCATATAATTGATACAAACTACTATCTTTAGGTAAAAGTTTAGGAATTAATACAAATTCGGCATTTTTAATTTGTCGAGGATAATAAGTTTCAGTAGTAGCATCATAAGCATGATCAAAATAAAAGTTTTTCTGTACTTGAATTTTAGCATTAACTCTATCCAAATCAATATCTTTTACATCTATATTTGGATCTAATAATTGAGTAATTAAATCGACATATTCATAATAAGTGCCGTCAGCAACTCTACGTCTAATAAATTCTTCAAATGTTATATAAGATTGAGCATCATTAGTAATAATACCTTCTTTATATCCTCGTGCTATAAATTCAGCTCTATCTTCAATATTCTTTCTTTCTTTATCAGTTAATTCTTTATTTCCATATTCTTTTTCAAATATGTTAATAAGTTCTTTTTTAATAGCTACATATCTATTAGAGCCTCTAACAGTATTATTAATCGTAATAGCTTTAAATCCATTTCTAATAGGAATAGTAATATTATCAGTGCTTATTCCTTTACGGGGGATGGACAATTGATCTATTGTTTTTAATCCACCATTATAATCATCTAAAAGATCATATCCAGTATATACTTTTCCTTGAGCTTGAACTTCTTTAGCTCGTTTAAGAAAATCTTGATAACTTTTATAAAATTTACTATCACCTTCAAATATGTTATCAAAAGCTATTGTGTTAATAGTATAATTTATAGCAAATTCTTTTATTTGATCTATATTATATCTATCTCCAATAGCTTCTGTATATTGACTAATTCTTTTTTCTATTTCTTTACTATAATTAATAAGCCATTCTTCAACAATATTTTCAATAGTTTGTTTAGAACCATCATCCAGATTTAAAGTATAACCATTAGCGCCATCAGGAGAATAAATAGTATTCATGAATTTTCCCCCGTAAAGGAAAGGCACTCCAGCTTCTTCATTACTTAATATTTCAGCTGGATTAAATCCATTTACAGGGAATAATCTATTAAATTGAAAAACATTACCGGTTAATTTTCCATTTTTAATAATACTTCCTCTATAATGATAATATTCAAACAAACCATCTGTATTATCTTTAGGAGTAAATATACCATTATTATCAATAGTACCAACTTTAGTAAGTTGTTTAAAACCTTGTTCTAATTCTCCAAGAACATAATTATAAAATATTCTAAAAATAGGATGTTTTTTATTAACAGATTTTTCATTAAATAAACCAGAAATACTATGTTTAGGAGCTTTTATAATAAAATTCTTTGGAGCGTCAGATGGAGTTCTCATAAAATACCATCCTTTATTAATATCAGCAATTTTATCATCAGTAGTATAAGAAATAAGTTGGCTTATAAGATAGTCTGTTTTAGACATTGTAGAATATAATGCAGACTTATCAGTTACATAATCTTTAATACCATTAAATAATGTATAATCTAATAATTGTCTTGCATAAGAATTAACAAACGTTTCTCCTTGTTCATTAATATCAAATAATCCCCTACTAATTTTTCTACCTCGTTCATCATATTGATCAAAAAGTATAGGATTATATTTATATTGATCATTTAATGAAACAAATTCTCTTAATTTATTAAGACCAGCATTAAGATCTTCTTCAGTAGAAAAATTGATTTGTTTAAATAAATTAGTAATCCAACTATTTCCAATAAAATCTGCGCCTAAATTTCCATCAGCGTTTCTACTATTCAAATCAACTTTTACAACACTATATTTAACTAATGAATTACTTATACTATATAATGAATTAATAAACGCATCGCCAAATATAGTGTCATCTATCTTAAAAACCGGTCGTTCTTCATCAAAACCTATTCCAGCTTCAATAGCATATTTTTTTCTATTATAATAATCAGCTAAATTTTTATTATTTCTTAAAATTTCTTGTTCATATTTATCTTTAGATTTTTTAGCTTCATTTAAGAAACCATCAAATATACTAATAAATTTTGTATAATTATCTATTTTATTTCCATCATTAATATATTTATCTATAGCAGAAACTTCTGCATTAGGAAAATATTTAAGATAAATATTTAAAAACTTATTATGAAGATTTAATAAAATATCATTTTGAGCATTACTTCCAGTTTCTTCTTTTTTAGCTAAATTAATATAATCATATAATTCTTGAATATTTTCTAAATCTTGAGCAGGATAATTAGTACGAATAGTACCTTTTATAGCATTATAATATTGATAAAATATAGCAGTAATAGGATCAGCAGTTGCATTACTATTACTAAATTCAATACCAGATTCAGAAATACTAATAACAGTTTTATTAACTTTAGGATTAGCTAATTGCCCAAATACATAATTTCTAAATACTATATCGTTCTCCATATCTTCAGCAAGTTTAATTAAACCCGCATAATGAGAAATATTGTTAGCAACATTTTTAATTTCTTCAATTAAAGATTTAGGAGAAGTAAAAGTGCAAAAACTATATATTGCAGATATAGCTTTATTATATCCAATAGGAGTTTCTACTCCTAATTCATTATTAAGATCTAAAGTTTTAGACTCAGCACTTTCTAAATTAGGAATAGTTTCAAAATATAATTTAAGTCTTTGAGAAACAGTATTTAAATAACTACCTCTTGAAGTTAAATCTTCAATATGAGATTTCATCATTTCATCAATACCATCATTTTCTTCATCAACAAAGTTAATATCTTCTTCATTATTAGCTTTTTCTGCATTAATAATATCAGATACATTCTTAAATGTTTTAGTTAAAAATGTAATACTACTATTATTAATTACTTCTTCATAAAAAGCTTCTTTATTTTCAAGTAATTTATTTACAAGATTTCCATAATTTTTAGTTTTAATATCTCCATATTTAGCTGCAATATTGCCATAAATAGTATATAATTCTTTAATAGTATTTTCAAAATTTTCTTTATCTTTAATAGCCTTATATTGATTAGCTTTTCTACGAAGATCATTAATTTTTTCAATATATTTTTTACCTGTAGAATTATTCTTAAATTCATCAGAATTAATCAAAGGATTAATATATTCTGTAACAAATTTAGAACGAATAGTAGTACTACATCTACGCAAAATATCTGCCCTATCTTTACGATTAACATCTTTATTTTTTGCTAAATCGTAATATAAAGCAGATATTATACCAGCAGTATGCTGATAAGCTATATATTTAGCATGAACAGAACTAAAACCGTTTAATTCTGTACCTATACGACTACGACGAAAATTAACAACACTTGGATGTTGTTTTTTATAATATTCATTAAGTAATCGTACACAAGTATTATGAGGAGTATTTTCAATACTACCTCTCCATTTAGAATCTTTTGATGCAAATTCAATAAAATTAGCATCTTCTTTCAAATAAGCAGCTATAATAGCAGCTTTCTTGTCATTACCATTTGCTACACCTTCTACGATAGCAAGTTCTTTAGGATTTAAATTAAGTCCTTTAATTGTACACGGCATAATTTTAAGTTTATTAGTTTCACCAGAATAAACATTAAGATTTTAACCTTATATGTTCAGAAAATTATTATAGGAAACGAGCCGTTTTTAGCCCGTTTCCTATAATTAAAATTTATTTATATACAGATCATCAGCAAACTATTTTCATCCAGCCATTTTTAACAAAACGAGCCATTAACGGCTTATCTTGCTCATTATAATTATTCAAATATTCATTTACCGATGTCGTTATATTTTCATTACTTTCAATAAGTTTATCAGTAACAGCAAAAACATCATCTTCAAATTCACTAAAAGTATCAGTTTCAATATCTTCTAATTGATTTTTAGTTATAATATCAGCAGATTCTTCTTTAGTTTCAATAGTAGTGTCTTTTTGTTGTTCAACAGTTTGAATTTCAGCAATAGTGTCATTAAATAAATTTCCAAATAAATTATATTCACGTGCTAATATAGTATTATTTTCTATATTATCAAATTTTATACCAAATATTTTTATTAAAGCATCTATAATACGCTGCCAAAGAGTTTTTGGAGTTTGTTTATCAATAATAGCTTTATCAGAAGTACTTTTAATTTCATTTAAAGCATCAATAAGAGAACGCTGAGTAAGACTTTCAACAAGAAATTCTTCTGCAAATAAAGAATCTCTTTCTTCTTTACTTCTACTATTCCAATATTCTTGAGCAGATTTATCAAGATAATTAAAATAAGTATCAGGATTTAAAATTGTATCAAAAGCTGAAATTAAATGACCATATTTATCAGGATTAGATTTAATAGCTAATTTGGCTTCATTATAAATATCTAATATTTCATTAACATATTCTTGTTTACGATTTCCAACTTGTTCATTAAGAATTTGATGAAGTCTTTCGTGAATAAGAATACGCATAGCTTCATATTTATCTTTATTTACAGCAGTAACAAAATGTTTAAATAAAAGAATACTATTTTTATTAGTTTGTGCTTTAGCTTTAGTATTTCTTTTACTATATCTAACTTCTTTTGGGAGCAAATCTAAATCTTCTGCAATATTAATAATACTTTCATCAATTCCTACTTTTTCTGCAATAGATCTTCCAGAATAAACAGTTTTAGAACTATCGCCATCAAAAATATCATCAGGAGTAAATAATCTATCTTGCTGTTCTTCCTTTACGGGCGTGCTCTTTTGAGCTTCAATAAAAAATCCTTTTTTATTTACTTCAAAATAATGACCAAATTTATCAACATCTTGATTAGTATTAAACGCATTATTTTTAAGTATAAATTCAGTAAAATTATTATAAACAAATTCTTTTCCATTAAGAGTAAGAACTAACTTACCATTTCTTTTAGAAAGATATTTATTAATTTTACCATTAATAACATCTTGATTTCTTATAGCAACAAAACTTTTAAAATATTGAGTGTTACTTAATATTTCCTCAACAATATCATCAATAATTCTTTCATTTCCCTCCACTTTAGATATAATCTTACCAGGAGAAGAACTATTCCCGTTCTTATAATATCTAATAGCAGTACTCTCTTCATTATTGTCTTTTTTATATCTATAAGCAACTAATGTATAATTATCCTTTCTTCCTTTAAAAGCTAAAGCCGTAATATCTCCAATAGAAGCTACGCTATAACCTTTAAATAAATTATTAAATCCTCTATTATTTCCTCCAAATAAAGAAGCTAATTTATCTGTAAATTCATCAAAATTACCTCCAGATAATCTTTCTTTAATAATATTTTTAAGTTCTTCTTTAAGATCATTATATATTTGATTAGACTTATCTACTTTATTTTCTTCAGTAAATAAAGCATAAGCTGGACTTCCATCATTATCTTGAATTAATAATCCCATAGTTTTTATAGTCATACCTCTTGATGGATAAGTAGTTTTAGATCCTTCAATATTAACAGTACCACTATTCATAACAGCTATTACAGGATTATTCTCATAAGTAAATTTTAAAGCAGGAGAATTAATAGGCAAAGATTGCTGAGAAGTAATAGGAACTCCTGTAACAGTATCTTCTACAGTTATTTTATAATTTAATCCATTATCTGCAATATCTTTAGTTTGTTGTAAATTAGCATACATAGAAGATAGCCATCTTCTATAACTTCTAATCTTTAATTCAGGACTAATATTTATTCCATCATAATTAAGAACAGATAATATTTCATTAGCAATAGTTTTAGCAGCATCAACAACTTTATAAGTATCAACTCCTATATATCCATCATCTATTAATTTTTTAATTATAGGATGATTTACAATAATTTTAGCTCCATCTATATTACTTACAGGAGTACCTTTACTATTAACAAATTCAAAAGGCTTTTTAGATTGTTCAGAAATAGAGTTATAAATATCATCTGTTTCTTGTTCAGAAAGACTTTCATTAATTATAGCGCCAACTTCAATATTAGATTCGTAAATACTTAATATATTAAGTAAATCTTGAACATCTTCAGATTGTTCTATTAATTTAATAAATAATTCATCAAAATAAGGACTACTATAAGTAGAGCCGTTTTTAGTAATATTATATCTAAAACCTTTTTCTTTAGGCATATATACTGTATTACCATCAGAACTTGTAGTAGGAATAATAGAATATCCAATTTCAACGCCATCCTTTTTAAAGAACAATAATTTACCGTTACGTTCAATATCTAATTTATCTCCAGGTTTAAGATTATAATATATTTCTCTTGCTTTACTATCAGTTCTAACTTTATTAGCAACAGCAGTTCTTAATCTATTATTAACTACTTCATATTCTCGTTTAGCATATTGAACTTGCTGAAGAAAACAATTAGCTCTTTCTAAAGCATTAGTGAAAGATTTATCAGTAATATTATTATCTTTAACTAATCTAACATTTTTAAATATATATTTATTATATTCTTTATTAGAAGTATGATTAATAATATAATCATACATATTAATATAAATTAATTTAGCTTGTTCATAACCAATATCTTTATTATTAATTAAATAATCAAATAATTGAACAATATCTATAAGAGTGCTACCATTTTTATTTGGCTTAATATTTACAGATTTTATATATTCATCTAAAAATTTATCAATAGTATCATTAAGTTTAGATGTAGGAATAGCTGGACTAATAGCGTTTTTAGTAACATCAATGTTATCAATTATTTGAGCTGCAAGATTAGGAAGTCCTTTAGCGTGTAATCTATTATTAATATGGTTTATAGCTATTTTTAAACCTTTAATAGCTCCGCTTTTAATAAGATCTTTATTATAACCTTCTAACTCAAGTTTATCTTCTATTTGAGAAAGAAGAGTTTTAGCGTTATTGTTATTAAAATTTTCTCCATCAAGTCCTTTATATAAATCTTTATTATTTCTATACATCTGAAGAGCAAACAAAGAAGCACTTGATGTAACATCAGTTTCTCCTAATTCATCATTACTTGGAATATTTATGGCTTCTCTAATTCTAATAGCATCTTGTAAAGCTAATGCTTCAGCTGGATTTTGTTCTTCCTCAAAACCTACTACTGTTCTATCTTCAATTAAATCAGGAATAATAGGATTAGTACTTTCGGTTGGAGCTTTTACCTGTTCCCCCGTAGAGGAAGGCTCACCTGTGGCTTTTTGTACATCATTAATAATTTTAGTAGTTTCATTATTATTATCAATAATTTCTTTTTCAGTTGGAATAGGATGTTTTTCTAATATTTCTTCTCGTTCTTTATTAACAGCTTCATTATCATTATTATTAGTTTTTATAGCTTCTATTTTATTAATAGCTTCATCTCTTACTTCTTTGAGTAAATAATAATATTCAAGATCGTTACTTGCTCCAAGATTTAAAATTTTAATATCTTTTTCTAATTCAGGTACTTGCTTAGCAAGAACATCATTAAATGCTTTAGTAGGATCAGCAGCAGTTTCTATATAATGGCCTATATTAGTAAAAGCATCATTAAGAGCTTTAGAAACAGTTTGATCTACTACTCTATTAATTTGATTATATCTTTCTTGTAATTGTTGTTTAGTAGTAGGAATAGAATTACGAATATCATCAGTTTGATACAATAAAACTGTTTTATTTCCTATAAATTTAGAAATAGCGTCAGGCACATTTGAAAAATCGTTATTATAATAATCATTATCTACATTATTTAATAACCAATTTTCATCAGCATTTATAATAATATTTCCAGAGTCTTTAGTTTTTAATTCTGCAACAATAGTATTTTTATTTAATCTATCAACAATATTTTGTTTCTTTTCTTTTAATTCTTTTATTAATTGATTCTTTACAATGTCATCAGTATCTTTAAGTTTATATATATCATCAATATGTTTATTAATTTCAACTAATTGTTGTATTCCAAATTGATATTCATCAATATATGAATATCTACTAAATTCGCCATTAGAATCTAATTTAGTAATATCTGTATCTATTCTATTAATAGCTTGATTAATTAAATCTAAATTAAAATATTTTTTAATATTTTCTCTTGCAATATTTCTAATTATTTGATCATTATCACCATCTATAGAATGAATACCTTTATATATTTCATTTTGATATAATTCAATAGTATTGTTCATTCTATTAACTAACTCTTGAGTAAAATTAGTTTTATTTTTAGCAATACTTATATTAGCTGCATCAAAAAACTTATTAAATTCAGGATTAGTAATATATTCTTGTAATAATTCTATATTTCCTGCGTCAGCCGCATTTAATACCATATCTATTACAAATTCATTAGCTAATCTATCGTATATAATATCAGCTTCATCTTGAGTTATATTTTCATAATCAGAAATAGTTCCATTTTCCGTAATAGGCTTAAATGGATTTTTTCCTTCATTGAGTAAAGATAATTGCTCAAGATAATCATTAATTTTAGCCCTACGACCAAGAATTTCAGCTTCTCTAATCTTTTCAAAAGTTAATTGACTACGATTATAATCTTCAGGGGACATGCGTTTTTTATTAATTTTTCCCTGAATTTTATTTTGAAGATTCCCTAAACCTCTACCAGCAGCTTGAAAACCTACCCCTCCAAGATAACCCCAAACAGCTTGTTCCCATATTTTAGGATCAGATAAATAAGAACTTAAATCTCTTGGTCTATAAGTAGGATCAAATATAAGTTCTGCAACTTCTTTTCCTTTTTCAGTTTGAACACCTTGATAACCTTCTTCAAAACTTTCAGATAAATTTTCTGCAAGAAAAGTAGAATTGCCTTGTAATAATCTTTTAATTAAAGATTGTCGTTCAATATCTATATTAGCTGCATCGGCATTTAATTTGTTAGCAGCTTGTTTATTTATATATTTTAATTTAGCTGTGGGTTTAAGTTTAAAAGCTCCTTTCCATAGACTACTAATAGCTTTAAATTGAACAAAATCCATTAATACCATAGCATAATCATTAAAAAATGTTTCTCCAGCAGAATCACTTGCAATTTTTTTAGATATTTCATCATTACTTAAACCAACAAATTCAGGATTATTTTTAAAAAATTCTTCTCTTTGTATATCATTAAAATTTTGTAATCTTTCTATGGAAGTATCATAAATATCTTTATAAACTTCACGAGCTTCCATATAATTTTCCATAGTTCTACTTAATACAGCTGTTGCACCAAGATCTAAAACAGTATTAATACTTTTAGCAGTTCTTGCAGGATTAGAAGTTAGATGACTTTTTTCAGCAATTTTACCTATACCATAAATTCCTTTATTATATAATTTTCCAATAGTTTTAGTTCCTTTACCTATTTTTCCAAGAGCTTTAATTCCTTTCATGATACCCGTAGATGGAATAAACATAGATAATGTAGATGCAACAGTAATAGCATTATTAGCCCACCATCCAAAATCTCCAATATCAAATGATTTTCCTGGATTTTCTTGATATATAGCAAAGCGTTCTCTAATAGAATCTTGAGCTTTTTCAAGTGCCGTACTTACAGCATTAGTATAATCATTATAGCCCTCATTGGCTATAAGATTATAAACACTATCATAAATATTAGAAAATCCAGAAAGTGTTCCAAGAATAAATTCGTTTGCAACAGCTTGTGTAACAGCGCGACCTGTTTGTTCAATCCAACTTTGATTTTTAGCTCTTTGTTTTTCAGCTTCTTCTCTTGTAGTATAAGCATTTAAATAAACATCATAATCAGCAAAATTTTCATAATCTTCTTTACTAACAGAAAATCGAGGGAGATTCTCAATTTGTTTATTAACAGCTGAAAAACCATAAGGATCTTGAAAAGGAGAAGGTTTATTATCAGTATTTCCGAAACCAGAAAAAGGAGAAGGTTTATTACCCTCTCCTTTCATTATTCTATTCATTTCTTCACGTGTAAGTTTCATAATTTTTCTATATACACATTAGTAAATATCATTGCTATTTCTGGATCAAAACCTTTAATTATAAGAGAATTGTAATAAGCCTGACCTATTGCTTCTTTATCATTTTCTGTATATTCACCATTGCGTACTTTATTTTCTACAACACTCCACAATGCAAGTTTTTCAACATCTTGAAGAGAAATATCTTCTTTTATCGTTCTTAAATCTTCATCTTGTAATATAAATTTACCTGTATGTTTATCCTTAACAACAATATCTGTACCATATGGAGTATCATAAGAAAACGCTTGATAAGCATATGTAACATTATCTAATAATAATTTTGCTTGAGTGCTTATACTATTATTAACAGCATCAATAGATGGATCATCTAAACCCTCTTTTAATATATATTCTTTAACATCAATGTCATCTTTACCATCACTGTTATCTTTACCATCACTGTTATCTGTAACAGTAGTTTTAATTCTCCATCCCATAGTAGGAACATATGTTAATTGATGCTTTATATTATTATCCTTATAAGTTGGAATTTTAATACGAGCATCTTCTATTTCGTCAGAAGTCATATCTCTTAATGTTCCATTTTTATCAACTACTAAATAATCACCTGAAATCATAAGTTGAGGATTAGCTTTAAATATATTAGTATATCTTTTTACAATATCGTCTCTACGATCTTTTTCAAGTTTAGCATCAGCAGGATTACTAATAGTTTGATATAATTGATCTCTCATATAATGTTCAGGATTTATATGAGAAGAAACTGAAGTATCAACAACAACTTCATCACCAACTGGAAGAATATCTTCTTGTAATTTATTAGCTTGTTTTATTATATAAGTATAAAAATAATCAGCTTCAGATATAAATAATTCTCTATTTGGATTATTAAAATTAAGTTCAAGAGGGACAATATTTCCATTTTCGTCTACTCGTCTAATTGAAATATATTTTTCTCTTCTTAATCCTCCTCCAAAAACTCTACTATCTAAATTTGCAGCTTTTGCAGCTTGAACAAATTTATAAGTTCCATCTTTATGATCTGAAGAAAGAACTAATCTTATATCTCCATTTTCAGTATTATATTGTTTAATTTCATAAGTATCCCATAAATCTCCAATATTTCGTTTAAAAGTATCTAAATCTCTTTGATTTTTTAATGTTATAGCTATGCCAGCAGAATTATCTCCGAATACTATATCAGCAATATTAGCAAAACTTTGTTTCCATTCTTTCATAGTATCAGTATCATCTGGTGATATATCATCAATAATTCCACTACTTACTTGCGATATAAAATTAAAAGCGTCTATTTTATTTGGATCATTTACATCTCCAATAACATTATTAATAGTAGCTCTATATGGTAAAGTAGCTCTTTTAAAATTATCAAATTCTCTCATAACATCTATAGCTACTTCATCAGAAATATTATTATTTTTTGCCCAAGTACTTAAAGCATCTGGAGTAGTATATAAATTAAATTCTGGAATATTTATATTAGGATATTTTTCATTTAATTTTTCAGTATAAGTACTTCCAATAGTTCTAAATCCAGTTAAAGCTTCTAATCCGGGGTCGATTTTAACTTGAGCTCTTGGGCCCTTTTCAACAATAGTATTAGCTAAAAAATTATTTGTTGCTTTAGCTGTTACTTTAGCTTTAGCGATTTTATTTATCATAGAATCATTATAATCGGTAGAAGTATATATTCGTCTATATTGTTTAGCTCTAATAAATGGATCTATTTTATCATTTACATATTGATTAAAAGATTTAGTATATCCTTTTGGATCAATTACATCATTTACAATATTAGGATTTTGACTATGATACCATTTATCAATTTTATAATCCTGTTCTAAACTTGCTCTAATTGCAGGATTTGCTTTAATTGCAGCATCTACAGCAGCTTTAATTTTTTCTGGAGGAAGAATCTCATATTTTCCAGTTATTGAATTATATCTTGCCATAATACCATTTTCTGTATAAGTATTAGATACTTTACCTGTAGAAGTATCTATAAAAGTAGTATTTTCATATCCTCCAGCATCAGGAGAAGCATATTTAAGAGCTTCATTATATATTTTATTCATATCTATACTTGACACAGGTCTTTCATTAGGTTCCCATTTAGTACCTCCAATTACTTGTCCTTTATCATTATAAATATCATTATATCTATATTTAGTATTTGCTCTATAATAATTTTTATGATATTCAGATAAATCTTGTCGCTTATTAAGATTATTTAAATATGCAGTATAATCTTGTTGTGCTCTAATACGACCTATTAAACCTGGATCAGAAGTAATATCACCTTGAGCTTTTACTAAATCATCATAAGCCCCAGCAGCATTTCCATAATTTAAATTATTATCAAGAGTATTCCTAATTTGTTGAATTTTATTTTGCCTCCATTCATTTTCAGCTTCATTAAGAGGAAGCTGAGCCATTGCAGTTTGAAGTTGAGAAGCAAGTTGCATACTTTTTTGATGGCCTTGTTCAAGTTCTCTATAAGTATTAGCAACAGTTTCTAAATTAATAGGAGATACTCGTTGTCTTATAATAGGATTAAAACCTTTCATAATATTATAAATTAATTTTTCTTATTTTTAATCCTTTTACCATTTCTAATCAAATAACTAAAATCTACACCTAAATCTTTTAATATTTCAGCAGTTACATTAGGATTTGCTGCAGCAGCAATTGTAGATAAAGTATTATTAATATTTTTTCTTTGTTCAATTCCACCAATAATATCTTGTACTGTTGTAGTTAAACCTCTAATTAAATCAGAAGTATTTTCAGCATGTTCTTCTAATAACATATTATCAAAATTACTTTTACGTTCTCTCCACCTATTATACATTCTAACATTACGAGCTGCAACATTTTGTTGATTCATATTATCTTGATTTAATAATTGGGTTTCAGCATTTTCTTTAGTAGCATAAAGATTATTAGTTTGTAATAAAGCATTAGTGCGAGCTATTCCTTTACGGGCGAGAGCCACACGAGAACTTGCTGTATTTGCATCAATATCTCTATTAGTAGCTTTTAGATATTCTCTAATTTTATCTAATTGAGGATTAATATTAAATCGAGTTTTAAGTTTTCTTGCTTGAATAGGAAGAGGTGCAGAACTATATTTCATTTTATTTAAAGCGCGTTTATTACTATTATAATTAGTAATAGAACCTATAGTATTTGTAACTCCTCCTATAATATCTCCAAGAGTAATTTCATTAAAATGCCCAGCAGCAGGACTAAATTTATTATTATTTGGAATATTATTTAATTTTTTAATTTTTAAAGTATCATCTGTACCAGCGGCATTAGTTAATTGTTTATATACATTATTAGGAGATAATCGAGGATTAGTTATGCTTGCTTCTTCTATTATACCTTTATATTTAGGAGTATTAATATAATCAATATCTTCATTAATTCCCATTAGAGCTTTTTGTCTTTCCCCCGTAAAGGAAGATGCAGGCACTAACTTCTTTTTACCTCCAACATTAAGTTCTACAAATATATTTTTTTTAACTTGTCCGCCCATTTTTTTAATATTTATAAAAGGCGAATATTCATTTAAATCTCTACCTTCTTTTATATATTTAGTTGCTCCATACATACCTCTATTAAATGCAGCAGATGCAGCAGCATCTAATTGTTCATCAGATAAATTAGGAAATCTTTTTTTCATTTCATCTCTTCTATATTTTAATTCAGCAGCAGTTGCAGAAATACCAAAATTCCAATCAGGAGAATATACTGAATTAACTTTTCTATCTTTTTCATTAAAAAATTCTTCATCATAATAATTTAAATAAGGCTCTTTTAAAGTAATAATTCCTTCATTTAAATTATGACCAGTATCGTCTAATCCCCAATCTATTCCATGAACTTCTCTTCTATCAAATTCTCCATTAGTATTATTATAATAATTGATAGCTTTATCTATTGGCCCTTCTTTAGCCATTCTACTTGCTAATAGATTAGGATTAATATTATATCTTTTAGCAATTACTTTTACGCTATCAGTAAATTCTTTATCTGTATCAAAATATTTTTGTCTTGCTTCATTAGTATTACCTCCAATATATCTTCTTTTTCCACCAGCTTGATATTTTTTACTACCATCATCATTATAATTATTTCTATCTTTAAATTCTTCTTGTTCCTTAAATACTTTATTGGCATTCTCACCATTAATTATTTTTTCAGCTGGACTCTTGCCATTAAGCATAGGAACTGCACTAAAAACTTTAATAGAGTTTTTAGAAGTGTGAACTACTTCACCACCTTCAACTTCAAGACCATTCTTATCATCAGCACCTAAATCAATACCTCCTTGTTCGTGCTTTCTGCCTTGCATATAATAAAAGTTATTTCCAAGAGGAATAGCTTTTCCTCCACGAACAACTTTAGGATTTAAAATATATTTCTTCATATAATATTATAGTTAATAAATAAATTTTAGGCTGTTTAATTTAATGTATTTCAATTTAGATATATTTATATTATTTTCAATATTCAATCAATATAACAGCCTAAAAATAGTTTTTATTTATGCTTTATACGTTTTTTGCCCCCGCATCGCAAAGTATTTGAGCGATCGACAAATTGATTATTTTGTTGTTGAGTAGTAGGATTAGTAGCAGTATTAATATTATTATTAATATCGTTATTATTAGTATTATTCATATAATTAGGAGTTTTTATTTCAACTTTAGGGCCAGTAGTACTAAATCCATCAGCTTTCTTTACTTGTTTAGGAGCAGAACTTGGAGTAAATAAAGAATTAACCAATCCTCCAATTCCAGACATAGCATCTCCAATTTCTCCACCAACTCCATTTTGCCCAATTAAAGAACCCATTTTAGCTTTCTTTTGACCACCGCATTTAAATATACGATTAGATTTAGTTTTATTAGATTTAATTCTATCATTAAATTTTTTATTTCCTCCCATTTTTAAAGTAACTTTTTTATTATATTCATCTACATAATCTTGATCGGCAACAGCAGCAGTAAGAGCTTGAGCTTGAGCTTTAGCATCATTTTGATTTTGCTCAATTTGTTGTTGTCGTAATTGTTCTCTTTCAGCTTTACGTCTTTTAGCTGCACCAATAGCCGAACCTGCGATACTTGCAACTCCTCCAATTAAAGCACCAAGAAAAGCTTTTTTTCTATTATCAGTTTTAATTACTTTTTTCATAACTTTCTTTGTTTAGAAACACTACCATTTAAATTTTCAAATTCAATACAAACTTTATCTTTATTATCAAATGTAAATTTAATAACTATATAATTTCCATAAATACGAGTAAGTTTATCAGAACCATTTCCAGCATAAGTAGAAATTTTATTTCTAAAATAATTAAAATTCCAATTTCCTAATTCAAACCAAGGTTTGAAATATCTATTAAATTTATTAGTAGTATCTACATTAATATTAATTTCTCCAGTATTTGTAAATTCACTAAATATTTCTAATATATCTCCAGCATAAGGCTGCATACCTTCCTTTACGGGGGATATACTAACAAGACTATTTGATTTACTTACTTTACGAACATTATATTTAATAAATTCTAAAAATTTTATAGCATCATAATCTTCATTAAGAATAATACTTATAGAAGATGGATATGTAGTAGAAAAACTTAAACTTTCATAAGTACCATAACTTTTAGCATCAGTAAAATTATATATGTCGTTATATAAATTATTCCCGCTTACTAAATATAATTTAGATTTAGTATTATAACCTTGAATAAAATTATAATCGTGAAAACTAACAAAATTACCTAATTCATAATTATAACTTAAAGTTTTAGTAGTATTATTAGATAACTTTAAACTAATTAATAAACGTTTATTAAATTTATCATTACCAAATCTAACATTAGTGGGTTTATTATCTTGTAAATATAAATAAATATCTTGATCTATTAAAGATAATTGGCCATTATCAAATTTATAAAATCTGGTAAAATCATTATTATAAAATATATAACCAAATTGATCTACAATAAAAGCTAAATCATCTTGTAATCCTCCAAATCCTAAATCAGAAGTAAATACTTCTACATAATTAGTATCAAAAGCATCAGGTTGTAATAATTGTAAACTTTTGTCTTTAGTTTGTAATGTAGCATCACCATTAAACATAAATAAACTATGTTCAGTGTGAGCTAATAAATAAACACCAATACCTACTAAATTAGTAATAATACCTTTATTCTCATTAATATTTTTATAGCCTTCAGTAGGAAATTGTCTCCAAGCATTTACAGCACTTTCATCTTGAATAACATTACTTCTTCTAATAGTCTTATCAAATTGAGTAATATTTAATATATCATCTCTATAATTGTTATAAACAGTAGGAATAAAGTCATCTTGAGACCCTTGAGGATTACTAAATAAATCAATAGAATTTTTTGGTTCTACAATTAAACCTGACCAATATCCTTTAGCGTTAACATCTTGTTCATCGGGTTTTATTATAGAGAATATAACATTCTGAGGATTATTGTTAAAATATTTACTTTCGTAATAATATGTATCTATAACAGGAAACTGAATATAATTTAAAAATGGAATATTTAAATGAAAAACTGTTTCTGAAGTTTCATCAAGTACAAATAATCCTATATTTTTATCCGAATTATCAGGAATACTTTTATTTACTTTTCCACGAGTATTATATAAATTATTATTTTCAGAATTAAATGTAACCCCATTTCCATTATATACAATTACACCATCATAAGTATATACTCCGTTAAAGCCATCGTTTATGTCAGTATTTATAGTACCAGACCCATAAATTATATTACCTATTCTAATAAGAGTTTTTTCTTTATTTACATATAATTTATTATGATAATTATAAAGACTTGCAATATATGTATTTACCCTATATTTATCATCAGAAATAAATAATTGTTCTATATTTTTTAACTTAATAGCGGTACTTAATCCTCCTCTGTCATCTTTAACAGAATCAGCTACTACTAATTTATAATTGTCAATAGGATATATTTTATCTTGTATAGCAGTATAACTAATTAAAGATTTATTTAAATCATAAGCATAATTTATAGAACTGTTTCTGTAAAGAATATCAGATTTACTTATTTCTGCGATAAATCCATCATTTCCTTCAGTAGTAACAGTTATATTTCCACTATTATTATGTTTACAATATTTAGTACTTTTAGCTTTTATTCTTATAAAATTATAATCAGTAGATAAACTATCTTTAATATCAAATGTACTACTATATAAATACATATCAGAGCTTACTTTATTATTTTCATAAGTTTTAAAAGTAACTCCTTGCCCAATATTATATTCGATTGCACTAATTTCTCTCGCATCTTTATTAGTAAGAAAACCTGTTACTTTTTTAGTAGACTCAAATTTTTCATAACTAATAAAATAACCTATATAATCTTTTGGTATTTTAACTTTAACTCGCAATCCGTATTTATAATTCACTATTCCTTCATAAGCAGAATAATATTCTTCTTCAGGTATTTTAAATAATCTTTCGTTGTTTTCATTAATATACACTCCAAAATTACCAGTAGTGGCTCCGTTTACATTTCCGCTATTAAATATATTAGCTATTTTTATATCATCATATTTAGTAATATTATCTGCAAATAAATCTCCATATAATGATAATAAATAGTTTTTTATATCACTTTTAGAAGCAGAAGAACCAGAACTGATTAATTTATTATTAAATTTATTAATATTATATATATTTAAATTTCCACTACTATTTAATACATTTTTAAATTCTTTTAAAGTATATTCTTCATTAACAGCTATATACCCTTCTGTCAAATTTGTAACAGGCAAATATATTTTAATTGGTATAAAATATCCAGCTCCAGTATTAGTAGTAAGATATGTTTTATTATTTATTCTATATCCATTAGTAGCGTGTCCATATTTATCTATATAATGAATATAAAAACTATACACTTCTCCAGGAATTAATGTAGACTCTTTTAATCTATCATTAAATGAACTAATAGTATCTATACATTTTTTTTGAAAACTAATTATATAATTAGTAGCATCAAATATTTTAAAATTTGTATGATTTCCATTATTATCTACATCAGTTTTAAAACAATATTCTATTGAATCATAAACGTCTTCTCCTATTTTTATTTTACAATATCCAGGAAGAGTAGAATTATCGCTTGGATCTTTCTTTATAGTTATAGAATTTATATCTATAACTTTTTTAGTAGTATTGCCTTCTTTAGTAATTTTTACTATTAAATCAATAGAATTATCTACATTTAATATTTTATTAAAAGGAATACTTTGATTTAGAATATCAGAAATACTATTTATATCTAAAAAATATTGTTTAGGAGTTTTTAATTGTTCTTGACCAGATCGAACATCATTTCGTTTTTCAGTTAAAGTAACAATTTGTTTTAATGTACTTACAGTATCTTTATTTATAGATGAAAAAGCAAAATTAGTAGTATTTACTTTTAATGATATAGAAACACTATCTATAATAGATTGATCTATTTTTTTATTTAAAGTTTGTTCTTTATAATTAGATATATATAATCTATTTTTATAATTAATTATATTTTTTACATTATAATAATTATAATATGCAGTAATAAATTCAGTAATACTTCCCTCAGATAAATATTTAGGATTAAATACATAATTAGTATTTGATATGTTTATATCATTAGTAGTAAAAGCTTTAGTATAAGCTTTACTTGCACAAACAAAACCTAATTGATATTGGTCAAAATTATTAAAATTATTAAAATTTAAATTTATAGCAAAAGTAGTATTAGATATTTCAGAATTATTGCTAAATCCATCATAACATCCTGTACCAAATCCATCCATAGGAACTGAACTATGACCATCTACATCATCTACATTATATAAATCTAATTCAGCAGCATTTCTTCCAACTCTATATTGATAAAAACAATATCTAAATATTTGTTGTCTATAAATATCATCAACAAATATAGGATAACCAAAATTATACCATTGAGTATAATCAGTTTTATTTATTTTAAATCTAATATATAAATATGTCCAACCTTTATAACAAGAGCCTTTAACATAATAATGACTTTCAATAGAAGGCAATTTAACTTCTGGAATAATTGAAGAAATTTCATCTTTAAATTGATTATTATCTATATTAGTATCATTAAATTTTCCTAAATTAAATACTCGTAAAGGCTCATCAGTTTTAGTATTATATAGCGATATTGCTATTATTAAATCATTATTTGCATTATAAGTAAAAGTGCCTTTAATTTTATCTATATTATTTAATAAATCTCCATTATATATAATTTTACATTTGTTTTCTTTTTCATTATAACGAGCAATGACACTTGTTGCTTGCCCACGTGCAAATATTATTATTTCATCATTACAAGGTATTGCTCCTATTATACTATGGCTACCTCCACCAAATTCATTATTAAGCGTATTATATATAATTTCATTTCGTTTTAAATCCTCTTCATTACTAATTAAAGTTAAATCGTTAGTAACTTTTACATTAGTAGCATTAACTAAAGATAATGAATCACAATCTTTAGGATGTTTATTTAAACTTAATTTAGGAGTAATATTCATTAGCTTTTAGGCATAAAAGTAAAATTATAAAAATATGATCTCCAAGCATTAGTATTAGAAATATCTAATTGTTTATCTAATACAATAGAAGTTTTAACTTTAGGCTTTAAACTAATCCAATTTACATAAGGATTTATTGCTGGATTATTACCTTGAAGAGTAAGAACAGGATGTTTATATCCTCTCAATAGCATTTTATACATACAATAAGAAGCAATAGCTTCTATAAGATTTCCATTATCAGGAATAACAGGTAAATCACATTTAAAATAATCACTATAATAAGTTTCTAATTCAATATTTTCTATAATAATTTTATCAGTATCAAATGATAATTCTATTTTATTATCTCCTATTATAATATAATTTTTATTAATATTAACTAAATTAGAACTAATATCTTTAATTATATGTCTATCTTCAAATTTAGGAGAATTAGTATATTCAGCTAATTCATTAGGAGCATATTTAGCTGAATTATTAATATTAATACTAACTGTATCAGAAATAGCTTTTTGATTTTCCCCCGTAAAGGAAGAACAACAGCGATTATTCTTACTATCTAATTTATTTATTTTACAACCATTACTATCATAAACAGCAAATCCTTGCTCTGAAATAGGGCAAGGAGATATAGCTATTCTTTCATTAACAGAAAGAGTTCTTTGTTTTTTAATAGTATTAAATACTTTTAATTGAGCCATAGCGTCAATAGTCCACGCTGCAACACGAGGTATCCAATCACTATTATCAGGATTGAAATCGTTTTCTATTTTTGCTATTATGCGCTCCAAGTTCGTATTCATGTTGACTTTCATTTCTTATAAATTTAACATAATCTTCTGGAAAACGATAAAGAAGAACATTTATTTTCTTATTTAAAGATAAAGGTAAATAATAAATATTATCACGAGTATCACACATATTTGCTAATTCTTGTTCACTATAATGTTTAATATCTCTTTTAGCATACATAGTACATTCAAAATCAATTTCTTTATTAACAATAATTTTACTATTTATAAAAGTAATTTTATGAATACTTGTTAAATTTTTAAATATTCTATAATCTACTCCATCATATTTTATTCCGCGAGCGCTATACCAAGCAGCTTCTAATTCATTATAAACTTTAACACCTTCTTTAATTAACTTTTCCTTATTTCTTTTAGTAGCCATCCAATCTACAACTGTTTTAGGATTGACATTTTTAAATATACTAACAATTAAATCCCCTGTACCATGAGCATAATTATAGGCATATCCTTGTAAAACACATTTATGAACAGTATAATAATAATCTCTTAAATAATTTAAATATTGTTTATAATTAATATTTTTTTGTTTAGTATATAATTCAAAAGCTATTCTACTATTATAACATTTTTTAAGTACTACACAATATTTAACTATTTGCAATAAAACAATTCGTTCCTCTCCACTTTCGTATTTTTCTAATAACTTTTTAGCAATATTATATAAATCTTCGGATTTGTTATAAACTTTATTTACCCATTCAGATTCATATTTATCTAAATCAATATTAAAAGTATTTTTAATATATTCTTTCTTTTCTGTTAAATACGCATAAGTATTATCTCTAACAGTACGAGAAGTTTCTAAACTTCTTGCAGCTTCTTTAGCATTTATTTTAGATTTTCCAATAAATGTATAAAAATGTTCTTGATTACTAATATCTGGTTTCATATTATATTAACCGTTTAATTTATTAGGAACAGAAATTGTATTATCTTCTCTTGGTATTTCTAAATGAAGTCTTTGAAGAACCATATCTTTAATAGGCCCTATAAGATCTTCGGGTAATAAAAATTCATTATCATCTATAAAAGGATCATTAATATCAATTTTTCCATCAACAGTTTCAGTTTCTATAATATGAGGATATTCAAATATACTTTCAATTACTATTTTATTAATACCTGAAAATTCTGTATTAGGATTTATATAAATATAAATATATTCATTAATATAATCATAAGCAATAGTATTACACATACCAGGAAGATATTTATTAAATCTAACGCTTGCCTCTTTAGTAAAAGGTATTTCATAAACATTAACACTTCCTAATGTTCTAACAGAATGAAAAGGTAAATTAATAGGTAATCTTGTAGGACGAGGTACTTTTTGAGAAGTTCTTTTTATTAAAGGAAGTTTAAGGTCTTTAGCTTCTTCAATATCTCCATCAGGAATATCTATTAAAGTAGCAACAAATTTTTGTTGTAAAACTTTATCAGAAATAGAATGATTATTATAACTTTTTCTAATAAGTTCATTTCTATAATGTATAATTTCTTGCCTAATAGAACGACGAAGAGGAACATTATTTGGAGCTTGCGCAATATGAGCAATCTCTGAAACAAGTTGATTAATAGATGACATAATATAAATATTATTATTAGTAATTCGATTAAATATATAAAAATTATTTGCAATTACTTGCATTTTAATAATATTTTTTTAACGGAAATAATAAAAGCGCCGATACTAATATATCGACGCTTACCAATAATAATAATCATATAATTTTAAATAGCTCTAAAATAATTCCAAACTTTTTCTATACCTGCATCTTCATCTTCAAACCAATTAACAATAGCACTTTCTATAATTTTATCTTTAATATTCTCTATATTATCTTCTCCAAACCATTCTTTATATAATTCTATATTATCATGATATTGAGCATTAAGAGCAACATAAACATCCCAAAAAGTAATATTACTATTTATAGATTTAAATTTCTTATCATATAGTTTTCTAACGTCAATTGGAGTAAACATTGGAGAAGTAATTTTATTACCTTTATTATCAGTATGATACATATTATCTACTTGATAAGTTGCATACACTTCATCAAAATGTTTTCCTCTTAGTTCTTCATGAATATCTTTCATTATACACCAAAACATTTCATTATCTTTATCATTTTTATTTTCTACAATATCTTTAAATCTACAAATAATATTCCAAGCAGTTTCATTATCTAATCTAATATGATCTTTATAATGATCTATTATATGTTCAAAATTTTTCATATTTATTGTTGTATTTTAGATAACATTTCTTTAAATTCATTTATATCATCTTTATCTAAAGCAATTGCTTTATTAATAAAAGGAATTTTAATTTCAACAGTTCCAGCTCCAATTTTAATTCCTCTTTCTTCCTTTACGGGCGAGATTATTAAATTATCTATCATATCATTAAGTATCCCATCTGCGTCTATCATACCATTTTCATCAGCTATAATAGATAACGCTTGATTTACTTTTCCTATATTATTATTTATAATTCTTGAAAATATAGGTCTAATGAATACATTTATTAATTGATTGTCCTTAGATAAATTAGTAAGTTTAATATCTAAAAATTCTACTAATTTATTAATTAATTCATCTTTATTAACCATAACTTATTTATTATTTATATTTTCACAAAATTCTTTATATGTTAAATTAGGATTTGCTTGTGCAGCAATTTGGAATTTTTTAAATGTTTCAAGTTCCCTATTAGATTCTGCAATTATTTTATCTTTATTAGTTTTAATTAAATTTAATTGTTGAGTAAGTAATTTATTTCCTATTTCAGAATTTTCTATAACATTTTTTACAGAATTAACTAAAGCCTCTTGAACAAGAATTTTAAGTTGAGTATCAATAGATATATAATTTTTATCACTAAAAAGAATATTTCTTTGATCATCATTAAGACTTTTAATTTCATTATCTATTTTATTCCACAATGACTCAGATTGAATAGTTTGTTTTACAGTAGAATTATATTTATCTTTCATTAATTGTAACTGTCTAACTCTTTCATCTATTTCTTTATTATAATCAATTTCAGAACGAAAAGGATTTTCTAAAATAGGATCATATTTAAAATTAAAACTATAAGGAGCATTCATAATTATATGATTTATATTATTAATAAAATAGAGGGAAATACTTCAAGTTAAAGCTCAAAAGTATTTCCCCCGTAAAGGAAGATATGCGAGCTATCTACTATGCGGCAGGAGTAGAAGTCGAATTATCTACACGACAAGGATTATAAGAAGGATAACCAGTAACAGTAGGAGTATTAGGCAATACAAGTTCACCGGTGATCATACGACAAGTACGACGGAACAGATTGAAATCAGCATGCTCTGCAACTCGACGAATATCAGACTGAATAAGTGCGTCTTGATAAGGACGAGTAGCAATTAATACAGCTACTTGTTTTTCTAATTCACCAATGCGAGCATTAGTAATATCAAAACTATCACGAGTACTCTTATATAAACCGAAATCAGCATCTACTTGACTTTTATAAATGCCAAACATTTCAGCATTTATTTGATTGCGATCATTAAAACGAGCAGTTTGACCATTAAAAGCTAATTGCCACATACCATTAACAAGTTCACACTTATCTTCTTTTTCCACAGTAGACTCTGCACCTAACGCAGCAGCTCCAGCAGCACCAAAACGATTGCCAAATAAACCACCACCGAGACCACCACTAAGCAACCATAAAGCAGTACCTGCAATACCAAGTCCAAGACCTGCACCAGCAACACCTTTAGACGCATAGTCTTTGTGAGAACCAACTTCAACAAGTTCCTCACCATTTTCACGATTAATAAGTTTCATTGTTGTAATAATTTAATAATTAATAGATAATTTATAATTGTGAATATCCACATCACAAATATTGCAAACACTATTAAATGTATCACAACGATAATAAAAAATCCCTTAACTCGCTATAAGTTAAGGGATACTATTAGTAAACGGTTACTAATAAGAATTTATATTTATTTTTTATTATTACTACTTTTGACTTTAATATACTTAAACCAAGCATAATGTTTTCTTGTATCAATATAATTTAAATTATCATCATTATTATGAGCTTCTTCTTCAAAAGAAACATCATGATAAACATCATTTTGTTTTTTGTGAAATAATCTAATGATTAAATATTCAATTCCATACCATAAATAAAAGAATATAAATAATAATTCTATCATTTGTTTAGTATGAATTTTTTCATGATTAATAGTTTTATCGCTTAAATTATCACCTTTATAAAAAACTATTCCACAAATATTAATTGCTTTATAATTTCCAAATGGAAACCATTTATTCTTTACTAATATCATTTTGTTTATAGCCAAGATTAAGTTTTATAATAATAGGACGTAAAATCCAACTCCAAATTAAAGGAGCGGCAATAGAGCTATTTATTAATTTAATAATATTTTCATATTCATTAAAATAATAAATACAAAACATTATTATCATTGATATTGTAGTAATTATACGTTTAGCTAATACAGAAACAGGTTTAGGTCCGTTAAGACTATCAAAAATTTTTATTAACCCATATGTAATAATATTGACCATTAAAATATAAACATAGTCAAAATTATCTATAATACTATTAATTATATTTTCTTCCATAATTATTTAGCTTCTAAAGCATCTAATCTGGATTTATAAGTTAAACATAATTATTTTAATTTACTCCACCGCCACTACTTGAATATAATAAAGAATAAAAAGTTTTATGTGCTATCATATTGTATACATTATTTTCTACATTTCCATAATATATTATTCCATTAAAAGCACAAGTTATAGAATAATTAGCAGTAATCAAATCACCATTTTGCAATGTTTTAGAAACATTTAATATAGTTAAAGTTTGTTTTATAGAAGAATTATCTTTAACTATTATATTTAGTCTATTTGCATTTTCAACAATATTAATAGTTTGTAATAAATTTGTAGTAAATATATCAGCAGGAACAATATTTTTCATAGCTTTAGAAATAATAACTTCTTTATTTATTATAGTATTACTAACAGAATTAGTAGTAAATGATTTACTTGCAATAGTATATATTAATTCACTAAGATCTCCATTTTCTTCATAATTTATAAAATGAATTTTAATTCCATCAACAGTAGAAGTTTTAAAATATATAACATTATTAAATATTATTGCAGGAGCATTAATAATTTGATTATGTAATTCATTAGTAATATTTCCAAATTTTCCTGTAATATCAATAAATAAATCAGATATAGATGAAGAACTTCCAGTATAATTATTTATAGACACAGCATCAAATTTTTTAGTAGATTTATTATATTTAAGTTGTTTATATTGATTAGCACTATAATTACTTATAAAATATATAGCATCTTCTGTTTCTTCTCCTCTACTAAATTCAATAATTTTATTATCTGTTGGTTCATATATAATTTTTCCACTTATTGATATTTTATTTGCTGTGGAATCATCAACTGCATTAGTTATATTATCTTCTTTAACTATAATAGATGTAGGATATATAGAATTTATTAAAGCACTATACCAATCAATAACATTTATTTTATTTCCACCTAATACTTTATAACTTTGATAATTAAATATTTCTTGTAAAGACATAATAAAATCTGTAATTACTTCTCCAGTATCTAAACTAATAATATTAGTAATTACACTATATTTTCTAAAAGATGTTAAAGACATTTCAGTATCAGAATATAGACTACATACTCCATAATATATTACATTATTAATATTATATACAGAAGAAAATGCTTTATTTTTTTTATTTTTTAAATCATATTTTTGTATTTGAGCAAGTCTTGCTTCATTTGTATTAGTAGTAAAATATAAAACATTAAGATTTTCGTGTATATTTTGTTTTTCATTATCAGTTAAAGACAGATTAGCTTTATATAAACAAGTTTTACCAATATTATAAGTATTCATAGTTTGTACAGTACCAGTAGATTTATTTAAAGTATAATAAATTAAAATACCATTACTATTATAGCCAATAAATCTTACAGAATTTGTATCAGATAAATCTACTTGTGTATAAATAATATTATTATAACTTATATGTGCAGTAGTTACATTAGGGATAATTTTATTAATTTCTAATTTATTATTATTAGTATTACTTGTAATAAATAAAGTAGCATTATTATTTATTAAAGTAATATTATCATCAGTAATATTATAAGTTTGAATACATCCTTTATTTTCTATATCAATATTTATACTAATATTTGTACTTACTGTTGTAAAATCTCTTGTTAATATTTTGCAATAATAAGATTTGTTATTAGTATCTACTATTCTTAATAACATATTAGCACTATTACTATTACTTAATAATTTATCTTTTAAAGTAGAAATTCCATTAGTAGCGGTACTTAAATCATAATTATTAGTTAATCCACTTAAAATAATAATAGATAATTTATGTTCAATAACATTTAATCTATCATTAAAATTTTTATCTAAATCTACAAAACTATTACCACTCCATCTGTAACTATGATTATTGGCTTCATTTATATAAATTTTTCCATCTTCAGGATCAATAATTTCCCAATCATTTTGAGAAGTATTAGCATTAGTAATTACTATTTTATTATATAAAGAATCAGAAGTAGGACTATTTACAATAAAACTTTTATTAGTATAATTAGCTTCTCCTATATTATTAACTAATTCTGTTTTAGTAACAAAAGCAGCAATATCAATAACATCATCTACATAAGATGGAAGTTGTTCAGCAGGAACTTTTCCACCAATTAAATCGGCTTTTTTTTCTAATGTATCATCAATAATTCCAAGCCATTTTATAATCATTATAAATAAAGCTTTTATGTGTTTATGAACATTAACAAATGTTAATGTTTTTAACATTCTATCTTCATTAATCATAATTTTTATAATTTATTATATTTATTATTTAGTTTGAATAGTAAACATTACAGAAGTACCATCTTCTTGTACTTTACATATATGTAATTCTTTATAATTATATATTATTTGACCATCTCCAAAATTAGGACTTGTATTTTCTGGTAAATATTCATTAATATCCTTAATAGCGCCTTCAACAAAAGTTTTATTTAATTTTATTATTCCATTCTTTAATTTACCGCCATTAAATACTAAAGTACAATCTTCTGGAATATTTATAGTTTTACCATTTAAATCAAAATCATATTTAATAATATATTTAGTACTTTGTTTATCAAAATCTTTTTGAGTAATAATATTTTTATAACTTGTATATATTTCATTTACTACTTCTTCAATATTATATTCATTAGTAAAATAATATTTTTTATTATCAGAAGTACATATATAAATATTATTTAATAAAGGATAAAATTTATTATTTATTTTATTATAATTATTATAATCTATACTATCTCCATATTCGTCAATAGAAGATTTCCAATTTACATAATATACAGTTTTTTGTACATTATCTATTATTTTATACGATCTTGCACAAAATCTATGATTATATACATCATATACTATAATATCATCATTAGCTAAAGTAAGTATATCATTATCAATATACAATACAGAATTATCTTGACAACCATCAATGTTAATAAAATCATTAAAAATATATGTTCCATTAGCTTCCGCTATGTTTTCCTCTACGGGGGAAAATCTACGACGTATAACTTTAATTCCTTCACTAATAAAATTAATAGGATCAACATTTCTATCTTTAAATTGTAATACAGAAGTATTATAATTAAAAGTGGATTTTTGAATAGTTAAATCTTCTTCATCAGGATAATTAATAATAACTCCTTTCTTATTTTCAAATAATTGTTTAAGAGAATCACTTAACATATTAATAGTTATAGAAGAATCAGGAATATGAACTTTAATTCCTTTTTCGAATATATCACTATCATATAAAAGAGTATCCCAATGTTTATTTAACAGCCAAGCTGTATTACTACTTGCTACATTATCATTTCTATTAAATCTTTCAGTAATTAATTTATTATTAATATTATCATAATATGTTATTGTTAATCCACAACGTCTTAATTCTTTAGGAACTTTATTTCTTGTAATAGTATTATTATTTTCAAATTCAATATAAATATGATTATAAATTTTTAATATTTTATCTAAAGAATTTTTACTATTCTCATCAATAACATTTTGAATATAAGTTAAAGGAGTAATTTCTTCATAATTACTATTAGTTTTAGAATATAACTGTTTTCCAGACATAATTAAAATAATATTATAGTTTTTAAAGCTATTTTAAGCTATTATAAATTAAATTTTATATAGAACATATAAATATATTAAACTATAAATTTTTAATCTATAATAGCTTAAAATAACTATTTATTTTTATTATAGTATTTTAGGAACCGCCCATACAAAATATCCATTTCCATCACTATTTTGAAAATATCTTATAAAAATAGCACCAATTTTACTACAATCATTAATATTCGTTAGCATATATATATTAGTGCCCTCAAAACGCATTCCTCCAGCAAATCTTCTACTAACAATAATAATAGCTAAAGGATCTTCCCAACTATCAATATTATTGTTTAACTTAAATTTAGGACTTGTAATTTCTGCAACTGTATCATCATATAGATAATAGCGTCCTCCAGTAAGAGTGCTTCCAGGAGTAAGAGTTCCTAACTTTATATCTTTTCTTCCTAAAGTAACACTAATACCAGAACCATTCATAAATAATCCACTTCTAATACCGGGTGTAACAATTCCTGCACTTCTATGAGTTGCAACATTAGGATATAAATTTCCATTCTCATCAATAGTCATTTGTCCATTTGCAGGTATTTTAATACCTCCTAAAGTAGTTGCAGAAGCAATAGGTAACGTATAGCCAGAACCATCAGAAGTATTTATAATATTATATTTTTCATTTACAATAATTTGAACCTTTGTTGTAAGTCTATTCATTGTAAATTTTATATAAGTATTATCTAAAGGATTAATATAATTACACAATAATTGAGTATTAGAGTTTACAATACAATTAATATTATATCTATAATATTTTACATCGCTATCTTTAGGAGTAAATACTGTGCTATAAACACAAAAATCCTTTCTATTTTGAATATCACTTACTAATTCATCAAATTGTTGCATACTAAATTGAGCATCTGATAAACTACCACTTTGGCCTTTAGTAGGATTATATAAAATATTAGAATCTATATAATAAAACTTAGTATATTTATCTTTTACTGTTTCTATTTCTAATACAACTGTATTATTATATATATATAATACTGAACAAAATCTTTTATTTAAATCATATATATCATATTGTAAATAAATTTTTTTAGTATTATAATTACAAGCTATATCGCAATTTATATTAAAAGTTTGTTCTGCAGCATCGTTATATTCAGCAATATAAACTTTAACATTTTTTCCATCATTTAAATATTCTAACAAAGTATTAAAATCTGAAACAGATATATCAGTATTATTAATATCTCCATTTTCACCATTAGATGTTAAATCTTTTCCTGTTAATTTAACTATATATATATTATCTAATTTGACTTTATCAGAAGATGACATTAGACCAGCTGTAGAAGAACTTGATTGCGGTAAAGCAATATATTGTTCAGAAGTAACAATAGCACCTCCAGAATTAATACGACGAGTTACTTTAAGTTCTCCACTATTATTATTACTACTTTCTATATTTGCAACAACTCCATTATTAGTATAAGATTGAAGTATATCAATATCTTTTTCAGCTTGTAAACCTCTATTACCTTCAAAAGCTGTTCCAGATGTAGTACCAATAGTTAATCCAGATCCTACTTCAGTTAAATTTATTACATTAGTAATAGAACAAGAAACATTATCATTATTGTCATTAATAGTTAAAGTTGCTTTAACTTGTTTTAATAAATCTGGAATAACATAAGTAATAATTAAAGTTTTATCGCTAACAGCTACTTCACAAGGAACATTAATATTAGCTCCAGCTGCATCGTCATAAGAAGATAAATATAATTCTACTTTTTTGCCATTAAAAACAGCATCTTTAAAAGCAGTAAAATTAGATTTTCCCCAAGCAGTTAATGTAAATGCTTCTCCTTGAGTAACACTAAAGAAACTTTGATCATTTATAATATATTCATTATATATACTATCTAATTTAACTTTATCAGAAGATGACATTAAACCAGCTCTTCCTTGATTAGCTTCTGGAAGTTCATAGTCTTTATATTTGTTAGCTGTATAACTACCATTGTTATTAGTTCTTTCTGAATAAGTAGTACGAATTATAACATCATCATTAGGTCCTTGAGCAATTACAGATACATCAGTAATTAATTTATTAGGAACGCTTTTTAATATATTTTCATTATTCAGACCACGAGCGCCATCAAATGCAGTACCAGCTGTAGTGCCAATTACTATTCCACCATTAACAATTTCTACTAAATTAGTGCCGCTCCAACGATACATAATTGCTCCATTAGTATCATCAGGAACTACATATATAACATCTGAAATAGGATCAGAAGTAATACCAGATGTAGCAGAAGAAGCAGTAAATATTTTTTTAGTAGAAGTAACATAATATTTATATCCAGCAGTCATTCCAGAAGTAGGAGTAGACTCTACTATTCCTCCAAGTAAATCTATTACATCATCTACATAAGAAGGTAAAAATCGAGAAGGAATCAAAGTATCATCATCTAATAAAACTACACCACCTGAACGATTAGCATTATATAAATAGGTTAATATATCACTATTAGTTAATCTATTAATCCGTAATTCATTATTTTCAATAATACCAGATATAATAGTATCATAAACAAAATCATTACTTTCTTGTAGATAAATTAATATTCTTACAGTAGAACGTACTTTATTAATATATCCAATATATTCATTAATTGTAGTACTACTTTCATTAAATATAAATCTAACTAAAGTATTATATTTAAAAGAATTTACATATTTATTATAATCATCTATATCGGCTATACTATAAATATTTGTAGAAATATAATTAAATTCAAAAGTAGGAATATCGTCATATTTTCTTGCATGAGTAATCCAATTAGGATTACTCATTTCAGTTTCAGTATCTATATTAAAATTAATTTTATATTTATATAATTTTCCATTATTTATAGCTAATGTTTCTCCATAACAATTATCTAATTCTATATAACTATTATTAGTATTAATAAAAGCTGTAAAAACTAAATTATACAATAATTTATTATTAGACGCATCAAAAAATTTACCTATAAATGTAACTAAAGCATTATTATTAATATTATTATTTTCTATATAAGCCTCTAATTCATCCTTATTTATAATATTTAATGTATCTCCATTAACACTAAATTCAATAGTAAATAATTGTTTAGCTTGTAAACTATTAATAATTAATTGTTTTAATTCAGGGTAATTATTTATATTATTAAATATATAATCTACTCTATTTAAAATAGCTACATTAATTTTATTTAATAAAACTTTAAAATCATCTATATTATTAAATATATAATCTACTCGATTATATATATTTGTATTAATTAAATTTTTAAGATTAGTATAATCATTTATATTATTAAATACATTATTAATATTTTCTTTTATTAATTCTTTAAATATATTATATAAATTAGTATAATCTTCAATATTATTAAATATATTTTCTGTAACTTCAGTAATTTGTTGAAGTAATACATTTTTTAAATCTGGAAATTTATCTATATTTGTAAATATATATTTAATAGCTTTATAAATTTCATCTACTAAAATATCAAAATTATAACCTTCCCAATTATCTTCATTTTGAAAATTAATATCTGAAGTATCATGAAGTTTATATCTACGAGTCCAGGATAAATTATTTTCATCAAAATATGTAATTATAAGACCTTTTTTTCTAACTATATTATCTATTGCCGCAACAGTAGTAGCAAAACTACCTTTATATTCAACAAAAATAGAATTATACATTGCTAACAAAGTATCTAATCTATTTCCATTTGCAGCATTATATATAGCTTGAATAAAAGTTACAGGAAATATTTCATTCCATTTTTTATTTTCTTTACAATACTTTCTTAATTGCTGTATATAAACAGCATTTGTATTATCATTAGCCATATATTATTTACCTAATAAATTAAACAAATATTCTTTAGTGACATAAGTTTCTTTTATATTTCTTCCATCTTCATCAGAAATAGCTCTATCTGCAACTATATTAGGAAGTCTTGCATAATCAGTAGATATAGACTTAGCTTCAATAGCGTCTTTTATGTATTCGTGATAAGTTTTTGTATTATCAAAAGCATTTATAGAATCTATTATATAAGAAGTATCTTCTTCTATAACATAAATTTCTGCCCCTATTAATACTTCTCCAAATTCAAGAGAATCTAAATCATTAACAGTGTTTACTACTATTCTACCTGTTGCAACTTTAGAATTTATATTACTTATTAATTGTAAAACTTCAGCTTTAAACCCTTCATAATCTTCTTTAACATCTCCATTTAAATCTGCAACAGGTTGCCAATATTCTTCATTAGTTAATTCTGTACCAGCAGGAACTTTCTTTCGAGATATATAACTTGCTAATTTACCATTATGAACCAAACACAAATCATCATAAGACTTACTTACATCATATTTACCATTGCAAGTAAGTCTTACTTTACCTAATTGTTTAATAATTAAATCTATTGTTTTCATAATTCTCTTTACCTTATCCCCCGTAAAGGAAGAGCAACGGCAATCTATTTATTATTATAATCATCTTCTCCTAAAGCATAAACTTCATCATAATTATTACTACTTGTATTAGCTTGTAATAATTGTCCTGTTTCTTCATCAACCTCAAATTTAGGAGTTTCTCCTCCACAACTAATAATAGCTTTCAATATTCCATCTTCGCTAATAGGTAATGTTATATTTCCTATAATAGTTTCTTTTCCAGTGCCATTATATATTAATTTTATTTGAGCATTTATATATTTTATTATAGTATCAGCTTCTTTAGTTTTATTAATTTGATATGCAGCACAAGCTGTTTGAAACATATTCCAACAAGTAATAATATTTTTATTATTTCCTTTACAATTAGCGGTACAATCATTTAACATCTCTATACCTACATCAGTAAGCATAACTAATAATTTATGATATGTACAAACATACTTTGCAGGAATAACCATATATACAAAATCAGGATTAGCTTCAACAAGTTCTTCAGAATTAGTAAAAACTTGTGAGAAATTAGTTTCCGACATACATTAATTTATGATAAATATTAATAATATTTTGTTGTTGTTCAGTTGTTAATATTTTATTTATAGATATTGCGTTTCTAACTATATTTAAACAGTTAATAACACAATTAGATTTTTCAGTAGGAATATAACCAATTTGTAATTGATTAATATTATTAATACATAAGTCAGTTAAATTAGTAATAATTTCCTCACTTAATTTATCTGTATTATTAATTATATTCATTTGAATACTTTATTGTTTATATAAATAATATAATTTTCAAAAGAAATAGATAATTTACTAACATAACTAAATATTTTTGTTTCTTTATCTAATTTACTATTATAAACTAATTTTATAGTATTATCTATTAAATCATTTTTCCATTGTTCTTTTAATATAGTAGCTACATTAATTCCATTGATAGTATACATAGATAATGTATTATAAGTATTATAAAATTCAGCGTTTATAATTGTTTTAATATTATCTACTATATTATCTTTATTATCATTTATATTATTTTTAGCAATAACATTTACTATATATTCAGTAATGTGCATTCTTGCACTTTCAAAAGAATTTTTAATAGCGTTTTTACATTTATCTTTATCTTTATCTATAATATTATTTATTACATTATCTAAAAAATTACTTATTTTAGAAATTGCTTCTAATAATTCATTAGTTATTTTAATAGCATTTTTTTCTTTTTTAGTATCAATAATTTTAATAACTATAAGATAAATAGCTACTACTATTGCTGAAGCAATACCTTGTGAAATAGCTGTTTCAAATAAATCCATATAATGTTAAATACAAAAAGAGAAGTTGCTAATATTATTAATTAAAATAATATCAACAGCTTCTCTTCGATTAATATTTATTAATATTTAAAACTAATACGAAAGCGTCTATATTATGCAACAGATTTAATACCAGCAAGAATAGTATCCATAGTAGCTATTTGAGCTGCCCCGGTAGGAATAGCAATTTGTACAATCTGATGAACTAATTCATCACGAGTTTTAACATCACGTGGAACAGCAAATCGTAAAGTATAAACTGTATAGCCTGCATCCGTAGTATTTGTTCCAGTATTAGGATTAAGAGGATAATTAGGATATAAATAATGAACATCGTCCATATAAGTATATTCAAATCCTGCGTCGGCAGCAGCCATATTAGCCATCTTCTTAATTGCTTCTGCATCAGCAATTCCAATTTCTCCACGAGTTGTATAAGTTACAGTAGTACCACTTAAAGCATCTGCCATAGTAATTTCATAATCAACAGCAGGCTCAGTAGCGGTAACTGTTACGGTTGCTGTAGATACAGCAGCAGTTAAGCCTAAAGTAGCAGTATTATTATTAACATAATTTGCTATTTTAGCAGCAACTTGTTCAGCAGTTTCAGTATCTTTAAATACATGAATAGAAGCAGTCCAATTACTACGTTCATTAAATTGAATACCTTTCTTTGTAAAAATAACAGTATGATCACACATTATAACAGGCTCAGGAACAGTAAATTTTGCAGTAAAAGTTTTAGCAGCCGAATAAGTAGATTTACTATAACTAAAATCTTTATTATAAAAAGGAATAATTATAGGGCCTCCATCTTTACTTGCTCTACCCATAACTATTTGTCCATAACCTGTAATTAATTTGCCAGTAGCATCAACAGTAGGAACACCGTTCTTCATATAATAAAATCCAAGTGCTCCAGCCGGTGCTTTATCTATTGCAGTAGATGCAGCAATAGCTGCAACATTACCAGCAAGAAGAAAATTTCTCATATTTATTTATATAATTAATTAGAAGTACTAACAACACTTCTTAAATATAACTCCGCCGCAGCTTTTACAATATCAATATGTGTATATTCAGGTAAATCACAATTGATATTCGAAGAAGAAGTGTCATTTATATAAGTTATAATATTAGGTTTCTTAATAATATTTAATACAACCTTTGAAGGCTTTTTATGAGTATTAATATCTTTAGAGTTATCTTCAGTATATATATCTATTATAATAGTATTAGTTTTAGAATCAGAATTATCTGTAAATACTATAATAGGATAATCAAATGTAGCTCTATTACAAAAATCATGTAATGTAGAATATAAATAATCATTATCTACTATTCTTGCAGAAAATCCACCAAATATGTCATTATAATATATATAAGAACTCGTAAATAGAAAAACATTATTATTATTTATTTCAGCAGTAAATTTATTTTCTTCTTTATTAATAGTAATATTGGATATTTCTAACTTATCAATTAATGTACGTAAAACATTTATTTGACCTATTTTAGCATTATCAATATAAATTTTATTATTACCACTCATCTTAACATTATCAGCAATGACTTTTTTAATATAATCATTTACTGCAATGTTAAGACAAGTGTCAATATCTTCGGATAGAATTGCCCGTACTGTCTGCATTCCCATTTGTTGAGCCAATTCTCTAAACATTACGTGCATTTCTACTACTGTCATAAACTATACGTTTTTTAATTTATTTTTATAGGCATTAACTACATCAGCATTTGCAGGATTTTTAAACCAAGCAACAGCTTCTTTAACATTAGCACCTATAAATTCTCCTTCTGGAGTAATAATATTTTGATTATATTGACTCCTTACAAATTCACCACGCTCAATTAAAATTTCAATAGTAGCTTTAATCTTAATATCAGCATCATTAAACATCTTATTAAATTTAATAGGCTCATCAGAAGAGAATTTATCTAATTCATTTTCTTTTATCATACGATCTTCAAGAGAAGATAATATAACAGGTTTACCTACATTAACACAGTATTGAGCATAAATAGCATCAAATAATTCATCATCATCAATCATACTAACAAAATTAGCTTTTGCTTTATTATTCTCCAAACGAAGTTTACGTTGCAAATCAGCTTCCTTTTGATCGTCTTTAAAATAAAAACGAATACTCGGATCACTATTAATTAAAGCTGTATCTTTAGCAATATCTTTATATAAAAGACAATGACGATACATTAAATAATCTTCAATATTAACAGGACGACCAAATTGATATTTAGAACTCTCAAGATCATTAATTGCGGCTATTTTAGCAGCAAGAGCTTTCTTAAGTTCTCCAAGATTAGATTTATCAGCTTGACGATATTTCTCTTCAATTAGTTTTTCTTTATCTTGAATAGCTCTAAAATCTATGTATCTATCATAACGAAAACTAATATCAAATTTTTTGCCAAATTCATTAACTGAAATTTGAATATTATTTAAATACTGTTTAACACGAGTAATAAAATTTTCGTTATTAGGAGAAAGACCTATTAAATCAGGAAAATAGGCTTCAACTTCACCCTTATTAGAAGATAATGTACGAGAACTTGTAACTGAACTTCCAATAAAATCTCTACGTTTAGTTAAAGATTTATCATTAGCTCGTCTAAATAAAGAATAATTTTTAACTAATGCAATAGTAACACTACGTTTATCTATATATTCTCTATTTTTTACATTAATATCCTTTTCTTCAACACTACCAGGAATAGGTTCAGGTTTTTCATCCACACTTTCCTTTACGGGGAAACCGCCAAAAGCAGTAACTTTATTATCAGAGCTTCCTTTAGATCTATCAGATAATCCAAAGTTTAATTTAGCACTGTTATTACTTGTATTATTTTCCATAATTAAATATTCATTAATTTAAATTAAAGTACACACTTTAACAAGAACATCTTCGAAGAGTTATTTACTTGAAGACCTTGAGAGTGCTTAACCTCATAACGACTCATATCAATTTCAGTCGAAATGTAATTGGTTTCAGGTACACCCCAAGATGCAGGAATATCAGTAAGACCTTTAAATACTTTAGCCTTATGAATTTGACCCTTTTGACGAACAACTCGAACATTCTGAGTTCCACCATAAATAGAGAAATCAACAAAGCAAGCCTGATGCGAAGTAATAGGATAACCAGTACGAGGATGAATTTCACCATTCTTTTTAGCAGCTTCTGCAATAGTACTCTTGTCAAAGAAAGCACAATGCTTAACTGTAATAGTATGACCATCAACAGTCTTATAACGACGGAAATATTTACCATACGTTAAACCTGCATCAGAACCATCAATCATTTTATCACCAAGAGGAGTAACAAACCCATTCTCTTTAGCATCTAATCGCATAGCTTCATCAAAATCTTCAATGAAGCCTTTACCACCCATAAGAACAATGTTCATTTCACCTGTATCAGTATTACGATCAAGAACATCGCCAATAGTACGCTTAATTTTGCTTAAAGTAAGATATTCGCCATAAGTATCATAGTTAGACTCACGACAAATCTCTAACATACCAGCAGTAGTAGGAATAGGTTTACCGTTATCGTCATCCTTAAGAGTTATTTCTCCATTAGGTAAACGGTTATATTCTGCCATCCAAAGACGCTCTTCATTATAAACACGACGCTCAATATTAAATTGGCGCATCTCTTCACTAATCCATAATTTAGAAGCCTTACCAGCACCATCTTTAAATTCATATTCGGTAACTACATTGCTAATATTACCAGCAACTTCCTTAGACTTACGATAGAACTCAAGCTGAGAAGTCATACGACCAGGACCCATAACATTGCTACGGTTTCCTTTAGAATATGACTCAGAAATAAGAGGAGCACCCATTGACCAATACTTACCTTTAGCAAGTAAAGCAGGATCAATAAACGCATCAGGATTAGGCGACATAAGTTTAATTATATAACCATATCCGTAAGCACTCTCACCTAAATCTCGTTGAATACGAACTTGAGTTTTTCCATCAGGACCAATAAGAGTGTGTTGCTCAATAAACCAATGAGTAGAAGTATGAATTTCTACAGGAGCTCCACCAAGACCAGGTTTATCACCACCAGAAAAATGAGTAATAAAATCATCAAATTTCATACGACCCATAGTCTTCCAAGTCCATTGAACAGTATCAATATCTACTGTACCAACACTGCCTTGACCTTCAGTCATAAACAGAAGAGGAAAACGATCGTCATCCATACCATAATTATAGGTAAGGAAAGAATTTATTTCGACAGGTTTTTGTAATTGAAGATTCGCAATACTCTCTTCATTAGAATATCCACGATCATCATAATTACCTCTCGAAAGAACTCGCATTGAATACATAATACAAATAATAATTAATTGTTAATAACCAAAATCAATTTTTCCGTTATTTTTATCGGAATTAGGTTTAGTTATTTTAATTCCAGTAGTGTTTCTTGTTTTAGCTATAAGTTTAAGTTTTTTAACTTCTTTATCGTTAATAGCCATATCTACAAGGTTAGAATAACTTCCACCAACAAATTTTAAATAAGCACGAAGAATACTATCATTGCGTCTTGCTTCAGGAGTTTCATTTTCTAAATCATATTGATAACGAGATTTACCATTTTTATCTATTTGGTAAATATACTTAAAGAAATCATCAGGAGTAACAGAAATTTTCTTTCCATCTTTATTAATAATAATAGTATCTGGAATTTTATATCCAGCAATATTACGACTATCAATTACTTCTTTAACTCCTTTCCAATATTTTTCTTCTTGTTTAATAGCGTCACGTTCAGCTTGTTCAGCTTGTTCAGCAATAGCTTTACGTTTTTCTTCATCTTTTTCTTTAAGAGCTTCAAGTTCTTCTTTAGCAACATCAGCAAGAGTTCCAGTTGATTTAAGATAATTAATATAACTATCTACATCTCCCTTACGATTTTGCTCACTCCAGGACATTTTAATTATTTCTTCTTGTTGTGCTTCATCATCATCTTTTAAAACTATATTACTTCTATCTTTAATTTCTAAAAATCCATCTAACGAATTTCCATTTGCTATATAATATGGAACTAAATCTCTAAGAATAGGAATTTTATCATAAAGAGTATTAATTGCGTTTTCAGCAATTTCTTCCTCTCTATTATTAATTACCGCATCTATATAAGATTTAATACCATTAGGTGTATTTTCAAATTCAATAGGTTTATCATTTTCATCTACAACTTCTACATCAAAAAGTTTACGAATACTATCTATTGAAATTTCATTTTCTGAATTATCATCATTTACTGTAAAAGAGTCAATAAAATCTTTTACATCTTTAGCTTCTTTAAAAATATTTCCATTTTCATCAACAATGTTACCGTTATCGTCTATTGTATATTTTTTATCATCAATATCTAAAACAGTACCAGGTTCAATAACAAATTCAGATTTAGATTTATCATCATTATCATTGTCATTATTATCATTGTTATTATTATCAATATTATTATCTACATCATTATTACCATTATTTTTATTTTTATCTAAATCAGTAGTAGAATCATTATCATCAGGAGAACTTAAACCGTTACTTTTAGATAAATCAATAGCATCGCCGTTATTATCTTTTGTTACATCTGCATTATCAGCATTATTTGTAACACCATAACCAAAATCATTCATATAATTAGTTTTAAGTGAATTATTATAACCGATTATAAGCAATAAATTTGTTATATCCAATAATTAGATGAAAATAATTAAAAATATTATTCGCTCCAGCATATAAAAAATTATAAAGCTATTTTAAGTGGCTTTTACCATTTCCCCCGTAAAGGAGAGATTTCGCGTTCGAATATTCTACATCATATTCTCATTTAACGCCAAATTTAAGCTTAAAATAGCTTATATTTATACAAAAATAGTCCGACAATACATGCCGGACTATCAAATATATCTATAAACACTATTTATTTTTTAGTTTTATGATTATCATATTTATTTTTATTTTCTTTAGCAATAGCTAACTTAGTTTCAATATCTTTAAGTTTAACAGCTCTATCTGCCGCTTTACTTTGAAAATCTAAAATATTCTTTTCTCTCGCTATTTGATTTTTATCTCTTTCAATATTAGCTCTTGCTTGTTCAAGACGCTCCATACCAGCTTGTTTATCTTGATTAGAAACTCCATTATCGAAACTAATCATATTAGCATCAGCTTTAATAAGTTCGATTTGCTGATCAAGATATTTTTCAAGTTCAACAGTTTTACGATCTTCTTCTCCTTTTGCAGCAATTTTTTGAATTTCAAATTCAGCTGCCATTTGTTTAGTTTGTTGTTCTAATTGTTGCATAGACTGTTCGTGTTGTTGTTGTAATTCTTGAAATTTCATTATTAACTTTTTAATACTTGCAACATTATCTCCAGCAATAGCAGCAATAGCCATATCCATATTTCCATTTTGAGCAGCACTAAAAGCAAATTGTTTTATTTGATCTAACTTTTCTTTCTCTTGTACACTATTTTTTGCTTTAATAATATAATCTGCATAAATATGAGAATCAACGTCTAAACTAATATATTTAAGATTTTTATCTTTATCTCTATAAGATGTATCTAATCCATCAATCCAAGCAAGTTTACTAAAATCTAAATCACGAGCATAATCTCTTTCTCGCATACAATCAAATATAAATTCTATTATAACAGAACCCATAGATCCTCTCATAACAGCTTCTTCAGTTATTCCTTTACCAGCACTATTAGCTATTTCACCATATCGTTGAGGAGTCATATCAACTTGATTCTTAGCAGCATTATCTATTTCAAACATCAATTGAGTAAGTTGATTAATATAAGCACTAATATCAGCAGTCACCATACGTATTTGTTGTGACTTTAGCATATTAATATCTTCTTCATCGTCAATATATAAAACTCCATCAGCAGCCATTCTATAAATAGTTTCATCAGGATTTTCTCCTAATAAAGATTTAGCTATAACAAGAACAGCAAGTTTATTCTTTGCTAAAGCCATTTCTCTATGATATGCAACTATATTTTTAAATACTTGATAAGGACTAACAATCTCTACAATAGAAAACTTACCAAATCCAGGAAGTAATTCACATAAACCATTATAAGGAAGTTTACCTTTACGATTATATGCAATAGCACGAGCTTTATAAGGATAGATTGCTGTATTACGAGTACCTATACGAACAGACTCATATACTTGAGGCTCATAAAAATATTCAATAGAAATATCTCCTATTTCTGGATTAATTGTATAATTATCATCAACGACTCGTTGAGCTATGATACCATTATCTATATATGTTAAAACGCCTCTTCTAATTTCTCCTCTCCATACAACATGCCAAACATCATATAAATTAGAATTAGTATCTCTAACTAAATATGGAGATTTGTTATAGAGACTACGTTCTGTTTCAGTAAATTTATTACATATATCAGGATAATAAGAATAATAGTCCGCATAAGTAATATATGATGCGTCAGTAGAACTATGTTGAGCATAATATGTTTCTAAAAACTTTTTGTCTTTATCATCTAAATATTCGTCAAAAGTATCTATTATTTGTTGATATGTCATTTTCATACGTTCAGCAAACATATCATAATCTTCAACAAACATACTATTATTAGGAACAGGAAAAGCATCTATTGGAGAAATAATTTTTTTTACAAATTTATTTCCTATTATATCAGTATATGTATAACATTCTCCAAATGATACAAAATCAAAATAGGCTTTAGCATAAATTAATGTAGACTCAGTAATATCATCTATAACATTTAATAATTCTTGTCCTTGAACAGATATATCATCAATATAATTATTTTTAAAATCCTCAGTAAATTTTTCAATATCTATACTTTCTTGAGGGTTAAATTGTTTAGGATCATTACCTTCATTAATATATTGTTGATAGCTTTGAGTAATTCTTGCCGCTAATTGAGCTTCTAAAATAGAAAGAATTTCTTTTCTTACAGCCGCATCCTTAGCCATTACAACATCTGGATTATTAGCACCTACAATAAAATCATGAGGATTTTTAATATATTCAGAAACATATCTTCGAATTATTCCTTTCATAATATCATAATTGCGAAGAGTTGCTGGAAATCGAGTATATTTTTCTTTATTAGCATTATATGGATTAAGTATTTTTCTATAAAATTCATCAGGAACTTCTCCATTCAATATAAGATATTTTTTTTCTAAATTATCTTTATCTGCACAAGATTGTCCCATAGCTATTACATAGTCACAACATTGAGCATACCATTCAGGTTTTTCCTTTTCAGCATTAGAAACTCGTTGAGAAGGAAAATTATTAGCATAAAAATAATCAATTACTGCCATATTATTAATTATATAAATTTTATATTAATACCATTCTCTATGAAAGAATGATTTATTATCATCATCTGTTTCTGTTGTTATTTTCTTTCTATGAGCCATTTCATCTTTAGCAGCTATATCCATAGCTTTATATTCTATTCCTCTAATAATCATTTCAGACACTCTATCAAAGTTTCCAAGTGCGCTCCATTTCTTTAATTCAAGTATTGTTTGATAATCATATATTCTATGAAAATTTCTAATAGGATTGCCATTTTCATCTTTACCTATTTCATCATATAAAAATTCTTTAAGTAATCGTAAAGCGTCTAATTTTCGTTGATTGCCACCTCCAATGTTATATCCATAAGTAGTAGAAATTTTTCCTTTAATAGTATTATCCCAAACAAACAAAGGTTCTTTAGCTAAATATTTTGTAGCTCTCCAATCTCTAAAGTTTTTAACTGTTTCTCCTCGGTTTACCTCGACACAAGTAGTTCCAATACAATTATAATAAACAGCTAAATAATAACAAATTCTATCAGCTTCTTCAAGAGAATCTGGACGACCATAATAAGATGCAACAAGTTTTTGTTTAAATCCATTTTTAATACAAGGATTCATCCAAACTTTAATACTATTATGAGAATGTTTATTAGTAATTTCTTTCTTATCTTTATCTATACCTACAGGGTCATAAGAAATACTATATCGTTCTACAGGAATTTCTTTTCGTAAACCGTATTCAGTATAGTTTTCATCATATTCTGGAGGAAACCATCGTCTAATACATCCATGAGGATCTTCATTAGCTCTACGAGGAACTCCAATAATATAATCATAAACTTTTTTACCTTCTTTACTTAATCGTTCATTACTTTTAAATTGTATTCTACCAGTATCGTCTAATTCAAGCATTCCATCAATATAAAAATCAAAATCTTTATCAGTTCTAAGTCTTTCTTCCCAAGCAGTTAATTCTTCAGAAGTAAAGATATTTTCAGCTGCGCTACTAAAACTTTCAGCAGGATAATTAGCATACTGTCCTAAATAATTAATATATTCTGCATAAGTTTTAGAATCATTTTTCTTTTTTATTCGTTCTTTTTTAGCAATAGCAAGTCCTATACTTAAATTACTATTACCATCCTTATCTACTCCATAAATACCAGATATTTCACCTTGTAGCCCCCAACAATAAGGTTTAAAGAATCCACAAATTTCATTTCTACTATCTCTGTCCCAAACATTCTCAAAAGGCATAAAATTATAAGCACGAGGATTATAAAAATTCTCTTCAAAGACTTGCATATTTCCAGAAGTAGCAGTACCCCAAGCCATAAGAATACCAGTAGTATATGCACCAGTTCGCATAGCTGGTTCAGTAACATTCATAAATTCATCAAAGTTATCCATTGTAGATAACTCTTCAACTTTGATACAGACAGCATCTTTACCAATAGCACAATCAGGATTATTTAAAGCACTAACAGAAATCAAAGAACTTTTCCAAGAATCATCAGCCTCTATACCACTTGGTAATTTATATCCAAGACGAAAATCTTGTTTAACAGGAGAATATATACCTCTAACAAAAGGAGTTTTTTCTTCATAAAATTTAAGATCATTAACAGAAAAATCTGTTAAACCTCCTGTTTGAATAAGATATTTATTATCAATAGCTACATGAATAGCAACTTTTCTTGATTGAGCGTTTACTCTATTAGCACTATCAGCAGCCATCATATATGAAAATCCACCACGACGAGTTTTATCAATAATTAAATGAAATCCATTATTTTCTGCAAACTCCATACAGTGAAACATCCAAAATTGGCTATCAATAAATTTAGGAAAATCATAAACTTTTTTAGCAGTATTAGTATTACCTCGTTTAATAGTACTTTCGTCAAGTTGCTCCATTCGAGTATAATTAAGAAAATTATAATGAGAACCTGTTATTCTAACTTCTTTAATAGTACCATCTGGACATAATAAACAAGGAGCACTAAAACCTTTAGTTCGTCTATATTCTTCTCTTTTTCTAAATTGTCTATGAGGAATACTATCTACTTTATATTCACAATATCGTTTATATCTTCTATAATAATTTCCAACTTCATAAAATAGCTCAGTATTAACAAACTTATATTTTAAATCAATATTCATTAAAAATCCACCACTATCACCTATAAGAAACAAATTATCAGGATCGACATATCCAGCTTCAGTAGCAGTTTTATATTTAGATTTATCCTCTTCTATAAACTTAAGAAATGGATAATCTTTAGCATCTAAATTATCTACCATACTATTTTATAATTAATATTAGTGCTGCAACAGCAATAACTCCACAACTTGTTCCAATAAGTATTTTATTTCTTTTTTTATATTGTTCAATCTGTTTATTTAAATTATTATTAATAGTATTATAAGACACAATTCTATTTTGCATATCTCCAACAATAACAGAATATTCTTTTAGTTCAAGTTTTTGCAGTTTAATAATATCTTCTTGTTCTTGCATAACTTTCGTAAAAGAATTTCGTTCTATAAGCTTAATATTAGCTTGTTTTATAAGTTTAATTGGAACAATACAAGTACTATCAGGAGCTAATTGGATTTCCCCCGTAAAGGAAAGTTCACTAACTTTATTCTGACACCAGCTTTTGAAACAACATAACAGTAGTGCTATCGTCAGCATTAATAGCAAAATTAATTTCTTCTTTAACATTTTCTTTAATATTATAAATTATACTATCCTTTTTAATTATATTATATTCAAGGCTATCTATTACTATTTTATTATATACAGTATCTGGTTTATTAATTATATATTTATCATTATTTATTTCTTTTTGTTTAACTACATATCCTATTATAAAAAATATAATAGCTATTATAATAACAGCTATTATATTCAACATATTATTATTTTTTTCCATATTTAACTAAACGATTAAATAACTCATCATCATATTTTCCAGTTTCTTTTAAACCAACAGCTTGTTGTGCAAATTTAATAGCTTTAACAAGACCCATATTAATAGCAGTATCAAATATTAAAAAAGATATATCAAAAGAAGGAATTAAATCTAATTTAAAAGGGTCCCAAAAATTATCTTTATAAAAAGAATGAACAAGCGCCATTAATTTTTTATCAGAAAAACATTTATCATTAAATTGTTTTTTATCTTTAGGAAGATTAAATTCTTTCTTATAATTATCAATAATTTTCCAACCTTTCCAAATTTTATGATAACGTCTTGCTATTCCTGCAAATGTTTCTCCTCCTGCATCATCAGGATCAAAAACATATCCACCCTCATTTTTAAGGGCTTTTTCTATTGCTTTTTTATAATCAGCCATCTTTACAAATTTTATTAAAATAATTAACAGCTTTATTAACTACTTTACAATAATTATCTGTATTTTTAGAATAAGTATATATTTTGATTGTTCTAAATTTATTAAAGAAAATCATATAAGGAAACTTAATTTGAATACAAAATTCTATAATAGTATCACTAACAGGAGGATTATAATATTTTACTTTAAATCTTTTAGATATAAGACGAATAGTCTTATATCCATTATCTTTAATGTTTATTATTCTAATTTTACTCATATTATTCATTGAGAGTTCTATTAATCCAACCTCTTAAAAATTTAATATTATTTCCATTACCAGCTAATCTATTATATTCTTTAATTTTAGCAAGTTTATAATTAGCTATAAATAAATCTTGTCCAAGACTATCTCTAATATAATTTAAACTATCTTTATATAAAGATAATTCATATTCTAATCTAATTATTTTAGCTATATTTTCTTGTTCATTTATAGTATCTTTAACAGGTACATATACTATTTTTTCAATAGGAACAGTATTATTACAAGATATATTTATAATAGGAACTATAAATAATAATAAAATTATATTTTTTATCATTTTATAAATTTAAATTAAATTGAGTATTAATTTCTTTCGCTTTAAGGTTTTTTCGTCTATCTTCTAAAATAGATTTAACTTCATTAAAACGATACATCATTTTATGCAAAGTAACTTTTTCTTTTGGATTAGTTTTAACTTTAAAAGTTCCATCTGGATATTTCTTAGGCATACCATATTCATTAAGAACAAAATCACTATCTATATGAGCAAGCCATAAACCGGCACAAGGTAAACCTAAAATACACTGAACCATTAAAGCATAAAGAGAAAGTTGAAGATTATAAATACTTCCATTACAATTAGGAAGTCCTCCTACAGGAGGCAATAATCTATCATTAGTACCTACCCATATATCAGTTTCTTGATGAGGCTTTTGAGTTTTATCTTTTTTATAATATCCAGATTCAAATTTAAGTCCTCCTCTATTTGTTTTCCAATCACCAATAACAAATTGATCATCTCTTAAGCAAAGAACATCAATTGTACCACTTACCAAATAATCTATAAGAAAAGCTCCAATCTCAGAATAAATTTTATATCCATTATTTTTATAATAATTAAATACATTATAAATTTCTGAATATTTATTTTCAGTAACATCTATAAATTCATCAATATCTAATTCTTTAACATTTAAATTAATATTAGGTAAATCTGCAACTGTAATCATTTCTCCTTCTTTAGGCAAAATGTATCTTATAGCATCTTTAAATTTAGAAGCAGATTTAATACCATCTTCTAAATTATTATGAGTTTTTGTTCCTCTATCACAAGCCTCATCTCTAATAGCATCCCATTGTTTAGCAAGTTTACTTTCAGAGATACCAAGTTCTTTAGCTTTCTTTTTAAGCCAATAAGACTTATTAAAACTCGGTTGATACTCATGTAAAAGAGTAGTAACAGATTTATAAGAATTTCCTAATGTATCGGTATAAGAATGATTAGCTTCTTTAAATATAAGTCTAATATCATTATATCTGGTATCTCTTAATTGTAACATAACTATATTATTTATTATTATATTTAAAACTATTAATAGCTTCAGTTAAAAAAGATGAAAAACAACAAACAAATTTTTCATTTCCAGATAATTCTACTTCACCCATAGTATCTAATATAGCATGAGTTAATTCATGAAAAAATGTATTTACTTTAACATTATTATTTTGTTTATTATCTTTATTAAATGTATCAGCAATATTTATACATCCTTCTGCAAGTAAACAAGTTCCTAAAGCATTATTGTCACAACGATCTACAACATTAACTTTAATGTTAGACCCTCCTAAATTAAATTCATCAGGTATCTTAAAATCCATAATAATTATATTTTAATCAGCTTTCATACTACTTAATACCGAAATACCTCCACGAGCAATTTTTTGTTCTTCTTCATATCTAAGATTATCTTTTGCTGTATTAAGAGCTTTTTGAAGATTAGGTATTTCTTTTATTTGAGAACTTAAATTATTAATAGTTGCTATTATAGCTGGAATATCTTGATCAGTAACTCCAGCAGCAAGTTTGTTACTTAGTAATTCATTGCATTTATTAGCTACCACACTTGTAGTATGTAATGCTCTTAATAAATTTTCAATAGCAATGCCAGCAGGTCCTACGGCATTATCATAATATCTTTTAATAAGTTTAGAAACTAATACATCAGGTATATAATCTTTAGGAAGATCATATTGAATAATAGCTTCTTTTAGAGCTTCTGAATCATTAAACCCTTGTTGCTTTGCAGGACTTCTTGGATCAGCAAGATAATATATAACTCCACACTCCTGTAAATATTTCTTTTTATCTTTAGATGTATCTCTTGAATATAATAGAAAAACATCTTTATCGATAATTTGATTTATTTTTGGAGCTTTAGGTATTCCTGTATCATCAACAGAAATAAGATTTTCTATAATAAGTCCGGTCATTTGTTTGTCTTATAAATTTCATCAAATTGTTCTTGAACGTCTGGATCAAAATCAATAGGTTTACAAGCGAAAATACTAAATATATAAGCATCAGCATATCCTTTTCCATAAGTATTTAGTAAAGAAAAATATTTTTTACTATTATTTCTTCTAATAGTTATAATAGCTTGTTTAGTACTTGCTTTTAATCTAATATTTTCTTTTTCTAATTTATATATTCTATAACAATATTCAGCATAATCTTCTTTAACCATTGTACGTCTTGCAAATTTCATTTCTTTAGTATGCTTTCGCATAGCTTTATGGAGAGGATTTTTTCTTAGTACTCCAACATAAGGAATAGCTACAGCTTTACCTAATTGTAAATGTTTTGCAATATTTCTTTCAAGACTTTCTACAATAGCTCTTGTTATAGCTTCATCTTCAGGATTTTTAAAATTTAATTCTCTAATAATATCATCTTCTGTTTTATATATTATAGGATAATCATCACTAAAAACTTCAGTGTCATTAACAACATTAATATCTGCCATATTAATTATAATTAATAGAATTAGATATTATTACATTCACGCCCGTAAAGGAAGAATTGCAACAATATCTAATTCTCATAATATTTTAATTAACTTTATTTTGTTCTACAAACACTTCATTAATAGGAGTTGTAATATCATAAGAAGCGTGTATATCACAAACAGGAATAATTTTAAATTCAGGGAAATAACAATAAGGAGAATTATTTTTACTTTCTAATATAGTTTTACCTTCTTGTTTAAAATATTCTCCTGTCATAATATCTTTACTTAATTGAGGATCATCTTTAATAAATGATCTAACTTTATCAATACTAATTGCGTTATTAGGAAGATTAATATGCTCTCCTCTTTCAATTAAAGACCTAACTATATTTACTTTATATCCTACTTTAGTATTTACTTTATTTGCATCTTCATTAGATATTTTAGCAATAATAGGTATAACTCCTACTTCTGTAGGATATTTCTTATCAATTGAAGCACTAAATTCAAATAACTTGGTTTTATAAATAATAGCAACTATTGCATAATTAGGAGCAAGATTTATATTACTTGTCATTGAATTTAATATTTCTGGAGTAAATTCTTTAATACTTGTTGGAATAAGTAAAGAATACTTTTTAAGATTACTTTCAAGTTTAATCATAATAATTTAATTTTTAGATTTGTTAATAGTTGTGCCTTCGCTATCACCAGCTTTAAGATAATTAATAAATTTGTTCATAATAAAATTATAATTAAAATTAGATTGTTCACTAATTATAATCATAAAATTCTTACTATCCAAATTTATTTTTCGTCATCAGCATTAATGATATTATATAGTTATAAATTTATAACAATAGCTTTACATTTATTTGTAATAATATTTTCAGGACAATATTGAGAATTTAAAGAATATCTATTTTTAAATAAATTATCAGAATCTGGAATAAATTGTTTAATAATAATATTTTTCTTATAAAGACTATTTAAAGAATCTTTAGCATTAATATAACCATAACCGGTAGATTGTTTTATATCAATATAAAAATCACTATTAGCATCAAAACTATATGATAATTTATTATATTCTTCGTATAATTTAATTTTAGATTCTATAATATATTTTAAAACAATACATTCTCCTTTAGATAAATCTTCAAAAACTTTTATAAGTTTTATAATAATGTCAGCTTTATTTTTATCATTAGATTTATGAATAAAACAACTTTCATTATTATTTATAACATCAAATGTATTTTCGTTAATAATCTTTCCATTAAAAGTTTCACAAACCATATTATTAATAACTTTTAGATCATATCTCAAAAGTAAGTATTTTTTTTAAAATATCAAATATTTTTCTTAAATTGTTAAATGTTCTGAAAAAGCTGTTAGAAGTGCTTCTAACGCAAAAACTAAAGATCGTGCTAACGATTTTTGTGCTGAAAAATTTAGCTTTATTTCGCGCGCGCTACGCGTCAATGTACCGCACGTGCGCGCGCTCGCGCGTAAGAAGTATTTATATATTATTAATATATAAATATCTAATATATAATTATATATATTTATATATATAATTATTTTATATATTGAGTGTATGTCCTTTAGAAAGATATGTCTAAATTTTATATATAAAATTTTTATATATATTTTTTCGTGGAATCCAATCATTATGGTATCTCTGGCAATTTATAATAGATTGCAGATAGTATTCATTTGCCTGTCTTTTAGAGTGTGTTTGAGCAACAAAAAAAGCTCCAGACTGATCATCTGAAACTCTTTTTGACTGTTTCTATTTCTGTTCTGTCTAATTTTTTTAGGCATCTGTCGTTCTGATTATATTCTCACTTGCCAGTTTCATGGAGCTAAAATAACAGCTTGAAAGAAGTTCTTCTTCCCTGTTTTTACCACCATTCCATATAGGACCTACAGTATGGATCACATACTTACAGGGCAGATGATATGCCTTTGTAATCTTTGCTTCTCCAGTCTCACATCCGTGGAGTGTTCTGCATTCAGCAAGCAGTTCCGGGCCAGCGGCTCTGTGAATTGCACCGTCTACGCCACCACCTCCGAGAAGCGAATTGTTTGCTGCGTTTACGATTGCCTGCACATCTGTTATTTTTGTTATGTCATTTTTTATCGTCTTTATTAAATACATTTTTCTTACCTGCTTTCTAATATTGTTAAATCACCTGAAAAATCAGTATTTTTCCCTTTTATCCTCCTCTTGTTTTATCTCAGAATAGCACACTTTTCTCTATTTGCAGTCGCATAGCAGGGATATTCTCTTATGCGTCTATTAACATTAGACCATCTATCATCCCAACAGCAAGATAAAATGCTGCCATCCACCTTCTGTAATAACTGGTTTATCTGATATTTTTGTGTTAATATAAAAGCAACAGAATACATTTAAAAACAGGAAAGGTGTAAATACTATGGATATTTCAGATTTTATAAAGATAGCAAAAGATTATAATGTTCTTGGTATCAAAGTTTCAAAAGATAATGAACTTGTAGCAGAGTGGTACAGTGAACCGGAATGCAGGAGGAATATTTATTCTGCAACAAAGAGCTTCACATCCTGTGCAGTTGGATTTGCTGTTCAGGAAGGACTGATCTGTCTTAATGAAAAACTAACGGAAGCATTTGCAGGTGACTTGCCGGAACATATAGATGAGAACCTGAAAGAAGCAACTGTCCGTGATCTTCTTACCATGTGTCTTGGACAGGAGAAAGGCAGTCTGATGGGAGAACAACGACCATTATATGAAGAAGATAACTGGGTGAAAATGTCTCTGGCTATTCCCTTTAAGTATAAGCCAGGTACACATTTTGTATATAATAATGTAGGTCCCTATCTGGCAGGTATTCTTGTACAGAGACGTTCAGGCTGCGACCTGGTTTCTTACCTGACACCCAGACTTTTTTCCAACCTTGGAATAAAACGTCCTACATGGGAGACTGATCCACTTGGAAACAGTTTTGGTGCAGGCGGATTATTCCTGACCCTTTCTGAGCTTCACAAATTTGGAATGTTTTATCTTAATAAAGGTAAGTGGAATGGAAAACAGATACTGTCCGAAAAATGGATAGAAGAAAGTACAAAGGCAGCGGATGTGGGATATTATGGTTATCTTTTCTGGCGGGGTGAATATAATTCTTTCCGGGCAGATGGAAAATACTCTCAGATATCTATGATCCTGCCTCAGAAAAACGCAGTCGTTTCGTTTGTTTCAGAATGCCGCAGGGGAGAAGAACTTCTGAGGGCAGTTTATGAGCTTGTCTGCGCAAAACTGTAATATCTTTTCCTGAAATTTATAATCTGCATTCCCACAAACATTATTGTGGTAAAATCAGAATAACAAAAAGCCTTTTTATGGTAAATATTATTTCACTGGTATTTATGGAATTGCAGAAGCAGATTTTAGGAAAGGACGAAAAGACAGGATTGCCTATGAAAAAATTCTCTCTTGTTACATCATTATTTCTTTTAGTAATGATTTTACTTAGCGGAAAACCTATAGACTGCCAGGCAAAAGATATTTCCTGGACTGTTACCCAATATGGAAGTGACAATGATTCTGCGCAATCTATGTTCTATACTGTCAAGGGCAGCAACGGCAGGCTATTTGTCATAGACGGAGGCTGGGCATCAAATGAAGCACGCGTCAGAAAAGTAATCAGAAAGAATGGCGGCAAAGTTGACGGATGGATTATTACTCATCCTCATCCAGATCATGTTGGGGCTTTTAACAAAATAAAATCAAACCCACAGGGAATTAAAATCGGATATGTTCTGGCTCCAAAGATCAATGCTGAACGATATAATACATACAAATACTATTGGGATGAATATCCCGTTTTCACTGAATTCATGAGTTTAGTATCTAACTATCCCAAAATCAAATGGATTAAGCCAGGAAAGACCATGAGATTGTATGGACTTAACATGAAATTTTTCAACAGCTACAGTAATGATATTAATGATACCACAAAAGACATTTGCAATGGCTCCTCCCTGGTATTCAAAATATATGGCAAAAAGACAAGTATGCTTTTTACCGGAGATATTATTTCCCCAAATGGGAAAAGGTTAATGAAAGAATACGGATCAGAATTGAAAGCAACTTATCTGCAGGCTCCTCATCATGGAAACAATAGAGGGCGGAAATCTTTCTTTACATATATCCATCCAAAAGTTACCTTTATTGATGCGCAGGCTTCATTAAGAAACAGCAATGCAGCTATTCAGGAAAACATACATATTCTAAAAGGGCTTGGGAGCAAAATATATTCTTTTGATCACAGAAAGGGTGTGATCATACATTAAATTCCTTCCACTTATGAATCCATCAGATGTTAAGTCTACCTGTTCAGCACAGGAGAAACTACCGGTTTTCCATCTCTGTCCAACAACGGAGTCATTCCGCCCGCATATCCTGATGCATGAAATACATAGTTTACTCCCGTTTCCCTGTCCACCCAGATTTCCATTACATTCATAGTCCCCTGTGAATAAATTTTTTCGAATCTGTCATTTTTTCCCATATAAACACTCTCCAGTTATAAATATTAGTTCTTCTTCTGGTTCAATACCCAGGCAAATGCTTTTGCTGTTCTCATATCCGGCTCCCGGTAATGATTACCCGAATTCCATTCCAATGTACAATCTACGCCGCATTTCTTAAGCCAATCATACCCATTCCGGATGCAGTTTCCGACCTGTGCCATAACCGAATTTCTCGTCTTTTCCTCTTTGTCACCCAGACTCAAATAAACGGTTTTGCTCCTAACCTCATGTTCCCTCATATAATCAATAAATCCAGGAAACCATACGGACGGAGATACAGCAGCAATTCCTGTAAACACATCTGTTTGGTATGCTGCCCATAGGGAAAACAGTCCTGCCAAAGAATAACCGCCAATATAATATTTCTTCTTATCTGAACAAAGCATCAATATTTTCTCCAGCGTTTTAACTGCTCCTCCACCAAAACCGCCATCCGTAAATACAGCCGGTGCCTTCCACGGCGAAAGATCATCGTTCCAGTCATCAATTTCCACTGCGATATATTTGAAATCCGCGGAAGTTAACCTATGTATTTCCATTACCTCGTTTTCTATCCATGAAAGTTCGTGTTTTCCGACAGGCTGGATCAGAACAGTGTCCGATTTTCCAAATTCATGCGTTTTCATCTGTGCCTCCATTATACTTTAATTGATATCTGTAGTATAGCACTTTGCAATACTACAATCAATGTATGAAACCTCAAGACATCATACACAAAAATGAAATAACCATCAAATCAGCGGATAAAAAAGTTATACAATTCCAGGTATTCCTTTTCCGTTTCTTCAAAAGCCTGTACCGCATAATCTATTGTAATATGAATCTCCGGTGCTTCCTTTTCCTGAGGCTCATTTAACAGGTATGTAAGGTCAAACCAGAGCATATCATCATCGATTTCTTTTAATAATTGTTCCTCTTTTGCGCTTAATGGGCTCCCAAGATATTTCTGGCAGATCAGATTCAGAAGATTTTCCTCCTTCTCCTTATATCCTGCGAGGGTTTTCTTAAATGGTCTTGGCACATCAGATAAATAACATTCGCTGGCATCGTGCAGAAGGCAGGCAAATGCCACACGCCTGGAATATCCTCGCGCAAGGGCTTCTCTGGCACAGTTGATGCAATGCTGACCTACTGAGAAAAAAGTCTTTACCTGTCCGTTTCCGCGACAGATCAAAGATAAGGCATGTGCAATATCTTCGATACAGATCATATCCGGATCCGGATGTAATGGATCTATGTGTCTGCCTGTGTATGTTGTAATACAATTATTATTCATTCTCTTCCGTTACTGAAAACTTATAAAAAGTTATAAACTTCTATGTTCCATTCCTACTTCA
>ENA-ORMO01000184-ORMO01000184.1-human-gut-metagenome-genome-assembly--contig:-NODE-184-length-92454-cov-7.706501_pt1 | contig 92454 bp, 78 predicted proteins | sample MGYA00242106_ERZ509001 | MGnify/ENA primary metagenome ERZ509001 (study PRJEB26280, sample SAMEA2338736) | human gut metagenome | biome: human gut; feature: human-associated habitat; material: faeces...
ATTTGGTCAAAAGTTCTTGTCTTCTGCGACTTTGCTTTGCTTCCTCTGATGCTGCATATCCTTTACAGGCAAAAAAATAATATTCCGCCCCACCCTCACAAACAGAAAGTTATTTTACAGATTGACATATCTTCTCCACGGGTTACAATGAAAGAAAACAGAGAAAGTAAGGGACTGATCGTAACTGTGAAGTGTCGGACAATCACAGGGATCTGATCCGGGGGAGGTGTAGGCTATGCAGATCACAGACCTGCAGATTCGGAATTTTAAATCCATAAAAAGTATTCATATTTCGGATATTGAGAACGCTCTGATTCTGGTGGGACAGAACAATACAGGGAAGACGGCGGTTCTGGATGCTATTCGGGCAGTCAGCGGCGATTACCAGATCTGTCTGGAGGATTTTCTGGAAGATTTTCCCAATATTGAGATCGGGGTCAGACTTCGGATTACAGAAGAGGATCTTTCCCGGATGCAGGAAAAACGGATCATCAGTCCCTATCGGAACCATACGGCCTGGTATCAGGATTTTTGCCGGAAGCTTCCCTCCTATCAGGACGGGATACTTACTTTTGAGTTTGTGGCAAACAAAGAGGGACGGATCCGCTACAGTGACGGCTATCAGAAAAACAACAGTCATATCCCCGAGATCTTTCCAAAGGTGTATTATATCGGAGCCCAGAGAAAGATGGATTTTCTCCAGGAAAACATCCTGCTTCTTCAGGAGGATGAGCTTCTGAAACAGATGCGTTCCGACTGCTGTATGTTTGACCGGGCCAAAAAATGCACTCACTGTTTTTCCTGCATTGGATATCTGAACCAGAAAACCACAGAAGAACTGAATGCCTTTGAGACTGCAAAGCTTCTGGACTATAAGCTGTATCAGCTGAACCTGGATGATTTTTCACGACGGGTGAATGAAAATTTCCGGAAAAACGGAGGAAAAGAGCAGATCTTTTATTCCATGAATCGTGACATTGAAAAAATGCTTTCCGTAACGGCAGAGGTCTATGATGAAAAACAGGAAAAATATAAACCGATCAGCTGTCTGGGAAAAGGTATGAGAAGTATCTATATGCTGTCTCTTCTGGAAACCTGTGAGGAAACAGGAGATGACGCGGCGGATCTGATCATTGTGGAGAATCCGGAAATATTTCTTCATCCCAGACTGCAGAAAGTATCCGGAGATATTCTGTACCGTCTTTGCAGATCAGGACAGGTGATCTTTTCTACCCATTCTGCAAATCTCCTTTCCAACTTTAACAGCAGACAGATCCGTCAGATGGTTCAGGGAGAAGACGGGTATGCAAAAATATGTGAGAAAACAGACATCAGCGCGGTTCTTGATGATCTGGGATACTCTGCCGGAGACCTGATGAACGTGAATTTTGTGTTTATTGTGGAAGGAAAGCAGGATAAAACAAGACTGCCGCTTCTTCTGAAAAAATATTATTCGGAGCTTCATGACGAGGAGGGGAATCTTCAAAGAATCGCCATTATTACAACAAACAGCTGTACCAATATCAAAACCTATGCGAATCTGAAGTATATGAATCAGATCTACCTGAAAGATAATTTTCTGATGATCCGGGACGGGGACGGCAAAGACAGAGAAATGCTCCAGCGTCAGCTGTGTAAATACTATGAAGACAGAAACCTGGAGGATATAGACAGGCTTCCCAGAGTTATGCCAAGGAATGTGCTGATCCTGAAATATTATTCCTTTGAAAATTATTTTTTTAATCCAAAGGTTATGGCGCAGCTTGGAGTTATCAGTTCGGAAGAGGAATTTTATGAGATCTTTCTGGAAAAATGGAAAGAATACCTTCACAGGATCAAAAGTGGAAAAAATCTCCGGGAGATACTTGGCAGAGATCTGGAGACCCCGGAAGATGTAAAATCGCACATGGAGGAAATCAGGATCTATATGAGGGGGCATAATCTTTATGATATTTTTTATGGCAGATATAAAAAAGAAGAAACAGAGCTGCTGACCCGGTATATTGAGATTGCCCCACGGGAGGATTTCCGGGATATTCTGGATGCTGTAGATCAGTTTATTTACTTTGAAAACAGAAAAAAATAAATCGGAAGGGGAAGACAGCATGCCTTATAAACTGATCAGGATTTAGCAACAGCAAGTTGCTTTGCAATCCTGAGGTAAAAGTATATGATATCGGTGGAGGTGAAATTTTTCATGGAAACAAAAAATATTATATTAGAATTAAGAAATAAAGCAGGTATGTCACAGGATGAACTTGCAGAAAAGGTTTTTGTTACACGTCAGGCGGTATCTCGCTGGGAAAATGGAGAAACAACACCAAACACAGAAACACTGAAACTTTTATCGAGATTATTTGATGTTTCAATCAATACGTTGCTGGGTTCCCCAAGACAATTGATTTGTCAATGTTGTGGTATGCCGCTTGAAGATTCCAGTATCAGTAAAGAAAAAGATGGACTTTTTAATGAAGAATATTGTAAATGGTGCTATGCAGACGGAAAATATATGTATCATGATATGGATGATTTGATCGAAGTCTGCGTAGGGAATATGGCTGATGAACAGTCTTCGCCGGAACAAATTCGGGCATATATGAAAGAGCTGCTGCCGAAACTTGATTATTGGAAGAAATATAAAAATCTTGCGGGTGCAAAAGAGTTTGATGAATTAAAAAAACAGCTCATAGATGAAATTAACAGTTTGCACATAGAAGGAATGCCGAAAGTTGAAAAACTGAATGCGCTTGTAGGCGAATACATCAATTTAGAATACAGACTTCCTAATGGGAAAAATGTAAAATTTTTAGATGATGGAGCAACATATCTGGGAAATCAATTAGAATGTGAATTTGGTGGCAGCAGATATTTTGGGATTGCTGCTAATATGGAATTCATTCTTGTCAGTACCTATGAAGAAAATGGTACAAATCCGGAACTGGTTATTTACAGGAAAAGATAGTTTTAAAGATGATTTTCGGCAATTCAAAAAAATGTTGCCAGGTAATTTATTCTATAGAGAAAAGAAAGGTAAAAAAATGAAACTTTGTATTGTTATAGCTCCATGCAGAGTCTGAGGAGACTGCATGGAGGATTAGCATCAGGCTGATATCCTCAGACTTTGCTTCTGTTTCAAAAATTAACAGAAAAAGGAGCAAAGAAATGAATAGTATAAAGAAAACTGAATTTTACGAATTGAAAGATTTCTTGATTCTCTGGAGCAGCCAGAGTATATCTCAACTTGGAAGCAGAATTACTGCATTTGCACTAACCTTATGGCTATATGAGAAGACAGGATCCTCCTTAAGCACTGCGGCACTTACCATATGCTCGTATGCACCATATGTGTTAATGAGTATATTTGCCGGAGCGTTGACTGACAGATTTGATAAAAAGAAAACTATGATTGTCTGCGACGTGTTTGCGGTGTTTTGCACTATAGTCATATGGGGGTTATTTCGTACAAATTCCTTGATGGAATGGCATTTGTATGTCCTGAATGCAGTTTCCGGATTAATGAATACAGTACAGCAGCCGGCATCAGAAGTTGCTATGACGCTTATTATTCCAGAAAAATATTATCAGAAAACAAGTGGTCTTCGTTCGTTGTCAAGGTCGCTGATATCTATATTGAATCCTTTGATTGCTACAGCATTATATTCTTTCATCGGTCTTAATGGTGTGATCGCAGTAGATATTAGTAGCTTTATCATTGCATTTGTAACATTGCAGTTTTTTATCAGTATTCCGAAAAGCAACAGTGAGAGAAAAGAAAAGGTACTTGTTCTTGCAAAAGAGGGAATCGGATTTTTGAAAAATAATCCAATAATCATGATGCTGATTTTATTTATGGCAGGTGTGAATCTGGTAGCTTCCGCTTTTGATGCAACCTTACCGGGGTATGTGCTTCCGAATCCAAAAGGTGGACAGGCTGTTCTTGGGATAGTTACTTCCTGTTCTGGTGTAGCGATGATATTTGGCAGTCTGGTCGTTTCGGTTTTACCAAAGCCAAAGGATAGAGTTAAAGTCGTTTATCTGACAATGTTGTTTTCATTGGGAACGGAGAATTTTATGTTGGCTTTTAGCAGGGAACCCATATTATGGTGTGTGAGCCAGCTCATTGGATGGATCCTTGTCCCTGTTATGAGCGCTAATCTGGATGTGATTCTAAGGAGCAGCATTCCGGTAGAACTGCAGGGACGTGTCTATGCATGCCGAAACACCCTTCAGTTTTTTACGATTCCGATAGGCTTATTTTTAGGAGGTTTTATGGTGGATCAGATATGTGAGCCATTTATGGTTACATATGGTTATTTACCGATTCTAAAGATGCTGTTTGGTACAGGAAAAGGATCCGGTGCAGCACTTATGATGTTTATACTTGGGATAAGTGGAAGTATCATTTGTCTCATTGCAGGTAAAAAATTAAAAAAATATCAATATAAAGGATAGTACAGAATTTAATTCATAAAGACACAAAAAGAATCCGTAGGGAAAAATCTCTTACAAACACATATTTTTACATTTGGGAAAGATATTTGATATAAATTTAACGTAAGCTGGCAAGTGCATTTAATCATGTACTGATAAGCTTTGTTCTGTCAGGAAGAAGCGCTTCCTGAATCAGATTACAAAGTATTGATCGTGAAAAAGGAGAAAAATCTATGAACGCGAAAAAAATCAGTGCATTATTACTGGCAGCAGCAATGATGGCGCCATGTGCGGCGCCTGTTCAGGTACTGGCGGCAGAGGAGGCTGCACAGGAAGCGTCCCAGGAGACAGAGGTAAAGACACCAAAATATATTTTTCTGTTTATTGGAGATGGAATGAGTTATCCTCAGATCCAGACTACAAACTATTATCTGAATGCCATAGAAGATGACGGAGACGATATTCTTACAAGTGAGAGTAAGCTGAATATGATGAATTTTCCGGTAGCAGGTTCTGCCCAGACTTATGACAGCACTTCTTTCTGTCCGGATTCTGCATCTACAGCTACGTCTATTTCGACTGGACATAAGACCTACAGCGGAACTATCAACATGGATGAAAAGATGGAAACCTCCTATGAGACCATTGCGGAAAAACTGAAAAAACAGCTTGGTTACAAGGTGGGGATCCTTTCTACTGTAAACCTGAACCATGCGACTCCGGCAGCTTTTTATGCACACCAGGCATCCAGAAACAGCTACTATGAGATTGGTCAGGAGCTGATTGCCAGTGAATTTGATTATTTTGCAGGCGGCGGTCTGAAAAAAACCACTGGCGACGAAGGAGACAAGACAGATCTTTATCAGCTTGCTCAGGAAGCCGGTTATAAGGTGGTCAAAACTCAGAAAGAAGCAGAAGCGCTGACTGCGGAGGACGGAAAGACCATTGTGATTGATGAGACTCTGGCAGATGACGACGCCATGAGCTATGATATGGATCGTGAAGAAGGAGAATGGGGACTTTCCGACTATGTGGAAAAAGGAATCGAGGTTCTGGATAATGATACGGGATTTTTTATGATGGTAGAAGGCGGTAAGATCGACTGGGCATGTCATGCCAATGATGCAGCAGCTACCATTACAGATACCGTTGCCATGGACCAGGCAGTTGGAAAGGCAGTTGAATTTTACAACGAGCATCCGGATGAAACTCTGATCCTTGTAACAGGAGACCATGAAACCGGAGGTCTGACTATTGGATTTGCCGGAACAGATTATGATACATTTTTGGAAAATATCAGTAATCAGAAAATTTCCTATGCAAAATTTGATTCGGATTATGTAGCCGGTTATAAGGAGAATAAGACGGATTTTGATACGGTCATGGCAGATATTACAGAGCTTTTTGGCCTGCAGGCTCCATCTGGAGAGACAGAGACCACGAATCAGGCAGACAGCAAGGACGTGCATCCGGAGGGAGAAGAAGGCGGATCTCTGGTAATGACGGAGTATGAATACAATAAGCTGAAAGCCGCTTATGAGGAAACTATGAGCCGTACTGGTGAGGAGGAAGAGTTTGGACAGGAGGAATATGTTCTTTATGGAAGTTATGAGCCTCTGACCGTGACGATCACTCATATCCTGAACAATAAATCCGGTATTAACTTTGCTTCTTATGCTCATACGGGACTTCCTGTAGAGGTATTTGCAATGGGCGCAGAGCAGGAGCAGTTTGAGGGATATTATGACAACACAGATATTTATAATAAACTGGCTGCTATTACAGGAGTGCAGTAAAAAATGAAAAGCAGACTGAAGAAAAGTTCTGTTTCTCTTGTGGCGATCTGTCTGATGGTGATCCTCATGGTCCTTCCTACGGGCTATGAGGATGCTGTCATTTATAAGGGAACAGATAAAGTAAGGGCAAAGGTGCTTTCTACAGATGAAAGTACAGTAAAAAGCTCCGGGCTTATACAGTCGGGGGAACAGTTCTGTCAGGTGGAAATTCTGGATGGAAAATTTAAAGGTGAAACGACGCGCGCAGTAAATATGCTCAGTGGTTCCCTGGAATCCGATAAGATTTTTGAAAAAGGAGATATTGCTCATGTAGTGGTAAGCTACAGTGATAACAGGATTACCTCAGTAACCATGAGTGATCATTACCGTCTGGATAAGGAAATCCTTCTGGCTGGAATGTTTGTGGTTCTTCTGATCGCATTTGCAGGCTGGACAGGTCTGAGAGCAGTATATTCTTTTGTGATTACGATTCTGACAATCTGGAAGATCCTTGTTCCGGCATATCTTGCAGGCGTGAACCCGGTGTGGTGCGGGATTCTGATTACGGCGTTTCTTACTCTGCTCATTATATTTCTGGTATATGGTTTTGACAGAAAGACTGTGGCAGCCACATCAGGCGCGCTTCTGGGAGTTCTGGTCACCTGTGTGATCGGCTGTATTTTTACAGATGCATTCAAAATCCACGGGGCGGTTATGGCGTATTCAGAAAGTCTTCTTTATTCCGGCTATCAGGATCTGAATCTGACAAAAATATTTATGAGCGGGATCTTTATCGGGGCTTCCGGCGCCATGATGGATCTTTCTGTGGATATCACCTCGGCAGTGAATGAGGTGGTACAGAAAAAACCGGATATCGGGTGGAAGGAAGCGGCCCGTTCAGGAATGAATGTAGGACGCGCCGCAATGGGAACTATGACCACAACACTTCTTCTGGCTTACTCTGGAGGATATATTGCCCTTCTGATGACTTTTATGGCGCAGGGAACTCCGATTGAAAATATCCTGAATTATAAATATGTTTCAGCGGAGCTTCTGGATACCATCGTAGGAAGTTTCGGACTGGTGACGGTAGCGCCGCTTACCGCTGTCACAGGCGGCTGGCTTCTTACAAGAAAAAAGAAGGATTGTAAGAAAAGCTGATACTGTGGTAAACTGTCTTTAAAAGAGCCGGGAATGTGGATAAATGTTTCCGGGAAAAATCAGGAGGACAGGATGAATATTTGTGTATATGGGGCTTCCAGTGCATTACTGGAGGATGTTTATTACAAAAAGACAGAAGAGCTTGGAAGAGAAATCGGAAGACGGGGACATGGTCTGGTGTTTGGCGGAGGAGCTACAGGGATGATGGGAGCTGCCGCCAGAGGCGTATATGCAGAGATGGGCTATATTCTGGGGATTGCACCGCATTTTTTTGATGGGCCTGATGTGTTTTTTGAGAATTGTTCAGAATTTATTTTTACAGAAACCATGAGAGAACGAAAACAGATTCTGGAAGACAGATCGGATGCAACCATTGTTACCCCGGGAGGCATCGGAACCTATGAGGAGTTTTTTGAGATTCTGACGCTGAAAAGTCTTGGACGTATCGACCGTCCCATTGTACTTTATAATATCAATGGCTATTATGACAGGATGAGGGAGCTTCTGGAATATACAGTAGAGGAGAAATTTATGAATAAGGAAAATCTGAAGCTCTGTTGTTTTATGGACGATCCGGCTGAAATCCTGGACTACATAGAGCAGTACATTAAATAACTCTTTTTTGTGATTTCGGGATATGATAGAATGAGGAATATACCATAAAAAAGAAAGAGTGATTGATAATGAAACAGGAAAATTATATGAAAGGTATGATCATGATTATCCTTTCAGCCTTCTTTTTTGCCTGCATGAACGTCAGTGTGCGTCTGGCAGGAGACATCCCCTCATTTCAGAAAAGCTTTTTTAGAAATCTGGTGGCAGCAGTTTTGGCAGCAGTGATCCTTTTTAAAAATCACCAGATACCAAAAGTAAAAAAGCAATATTGGGGACCATTGTTCCTGCGTTGTGCCTTTGGTACGATCGGGATTCTCTGCAATTTTTATGCTATCGATCATCTACTGGTGGCAGATGCTTCGATACTGAATAAACTGTCTCCGTTTTTTGCTATTATCTTTTCTTTCCTTATTCTGAAAGAAAAGATTACGCCGGTACAGGGGGCTGCTGTGCTTCTGGCTTTTGCAGGCTGTCTTTTTGTGGTGAAGCCGGGATTTCAAAATGCGGCGCTTCTTCCGGCATTGATCGGTGTGTGCGGAGGTCTGGGCGCCGGTATTGCCTATACTATGGTAAGGGTTTTGGGAACTCATGGTGTCAGAGGACCGGTGATCGTATTTTATTTTTCTCTTTTCTCATGTCTGGCGATCCTTCCGTTTGTTCTGCTTCATTATACCCCAATGTCGGCAGGACAGCTGGGAACCCTTCTCATGGCGGGATTGTTTGCAGCAGGAGGACAATTTACTATTACAGCTGCCTATACTTATGCACCGGCCGGGAAGATATCTATTTTTGATTATTCTCAGATTCTTTTTGCTACACTTCTGGGATTTTTCCTTTTTGGTGAGATTCCGGACAAGTACAGCTTTATAGGGTACGGATTGATCATTCTGGCATCTCTTGGAATGTTTGTCTACAACATGAGGACCGCAAAGAAAGCTTAAATCTTTGCGAAAGATGACTGCCTGCAGCAGTCTGCATCTGGGGAATAAAACCTGATAAAATTTGTCAAATATTTAACGAAAATCTATTGATTTTCCTGAGGATAACGGATATAATAAAAGCAACTGATAAAAGAACATCAAATAAAAAAGGGGTATTAGAATGAAGATTACAGATGATATTTTGTATGTGGGTGTGAACGATCATGATGTGGATCTCTTTGAGGGACAGTATGTAGTTCCCAATGGAATGGCTTATAATTCCTATGTGATCAAAGATGAAAAAATTGCAGTCATGGACACAGTAGATGTAAGATTTACACATGAATGGCTGGATAATATTGAAAAAGTCCTGGGAAGTACAAAACCGGATTATCTGATTGTACAGCATATGGAGCCAGACCATGCTGCTAATATCGAAAACTTTATGAAAGTATATCCGGACACCACAATTGTTGCAAATGCCAAGACATTTGTGATGATGCAGAATTTCTTCCGGAATATGAGCCTGGAAGGAAGAACTCTTGAAGTTGGAAACGGAGATTCTCTTACACTTGGTAAGCATATTCTTACTTTTGTATTTGCGCCAATGGTTCACTGGCCGGAAGTTATGGTTACTTATGACAGCACAGACAAAGTTCTTTTTTCCGCAGACGGATTTGGTAAATTCGGTGCCCTTGATGTGGAAGAAGACTGGGATTGTGAAGCACGTCGCTACTATATCGGAATCGTAGGCAAATATGGTGCACAGGTACAGAAACTCCTGAAAGTAGCTGCCACTTTGGATATTCAGGTGATCTGTCCTCTTCATGGACCGGTTCTTACAGAGAACCTGGGACATTATATTGAGAAATATGATATCTGGTCTTCTTACAAAGCAGAAAGCGAAGGGGTTGTGATCGCGTATACTTCTGTTTATGGAAATACCAAAAAAGCAGTGAATATTCTGGCAGAGAAGCTGAAAGAAAAAGGCTGTCCTGCAGTTGAAGTATTTGATCTTGCAAGAGATGACATGGCAGAAGCAGTAGAAAATGCTTTCCGCTATAATAAACTTATACTTGCTACTACCACTTATAATGCAGAGATTTTCCCGTTCATGCGTGAATTTATCGATCATCTTACAGAGAGAAATTACCAGAACCGTACCATTGGTCTGATCGAAAATGGAAGCTGGGCACCGTTGGCTGCCAAGATCATGAAGGGTGAATTTGAAAAGAGTAAAGATATTACATGGCTGAATACGACAGTGAAGATCCTGTCCTCCATCAGTGATGAAAATATGGAGCAGCTGGAATCTATGGCAGAGGAACTGTGCAGAGAATATGTAGCGCAGTCTGAAACAGCAAACAAGAAAGATATGACAGCGCTGTTTAAGATCGGATATGGTCTGTATGTTGTTACTTCCAATGATGGAAATAAGGACAATGGACTGATCGTGAATACAGTAACACAGCTTACTGACAATCCGTATCGTGTTGCTGTAAATATCAATAAGGCAAATTATTCTCACCATGTGATCAAACAGACTGGTATTATGAATGTGAACTGCCTGTCTGTGGAAGCTCCATTTGAGATCTTCCAGAGATTCGGTTTCCAGAGCGGACGTCAGGCGGACAAATTTGAAGGTATGGAGAAACTTCATTCTGATAATGGACTGGTATTCCTGCCAAAATATATCAATGCATTTATGTCTCTTAAAGTAGAACAGTATGTGGATCTGGAAACCCATGGAATGTTCATCTGTTCAGTAACAGAAGCAAGAGTTATGAGTGATAAGGATACAATGACTTATACCTATTATCAGAAAAATGTAAAACCGAAGCCTCAGACAGAAGGCAAAAAAGGTTTTGTATGTAAAGTATGCGGATTTATCTATGAGGGAGATGAGCTTCCGGATGATTACATCTGCCCGCTTTGCAAACATGGAGTTGCTGATTTTGAGCCTATTGAATAAAAATTAAAAAAAGAATATTCTATAATACCAATAAAGCAGCCCTGGGAAGTGGATCATACTTTCCGGGGCTGTTTTACGGAAGGCATTGGAAATAATTCTTTTCCCCGACTTTTTGATATGCTAAAATAAAGACAAATATGAAAGTACAGAGGGGGATGATTTATATGGAAATACCGGAAATGCTTGATGAGCTGAAACAAAAGGCACTGAAAGATGAGAAACTCCGAAGCGAACTGACAGCAACAAAAAATGCAGAACAGCCTCTTGCTGCATTCTGCCGGAAATGCCGGGAATTAGGATATCCGGTATACGAAATGGATCTGATCAGTGCCGGAGAAGATTTTTATGCTACAATGAGACGCAGCACCAACGGCGGCGGAGAAAATTCTCCTATGCTGGAAGGTGAAGATGATTTTTATGAGTTGTTTTTTGCCGGATTATAAAATTGAAAACGGAGGAAAGAAAATTGAAGAGCAGCAGAAGTTTTACCTTTGATGAACTTATGACTGGAAACCGGTCGGAGGAGTTTATTGAATCGGCTTATCCTTTTATGAAACTGATGATGCAGTACCAGTGCGCTATGCTGGAAGTACGGACAAAATTTGAGGTGCTGAACACAGAACTGTCTCTGGACAGCGACAGAAATCCTATCGAGTCGATTTCCTGCCGCATAAAAAAGCCCATAAGTATTGCAGAAAAACTGAAACGTAAGGGGTTGGAGGTAAGTCTTCAGAGCATTGAGGAGAATCTTCATGATGTGGCGGGGATCCGTATCGTCTGTTTTTTTCCAAAGGATATTTACAAGCTTGCAGAGAAAATCTGCTCTCAGGATGATATTCATTTGCTGGAAAAGAAAGATTATATCGAAAATCCCAAGCCAAATGGGTACAGAAGCCTTCATCTGATTCTGGAGGTTCCTGTATTTTTTGCCAATGAAAAGAAATGGATGCCGGTGGAAGTCCAGTTCCGTACCATTGCCATGGATTTCTGGGCAAGTATTGAACACAAGGTAAAGTACAAGAAAAATATTGATGATTCAACGGCAGAAATTGTAGAAAAACTGAAGGAATGTGCGGAAGGAATTCATTCTCTGGATATGAGGATGCAGGAGATCAGCGAATATATTGACACCAAAAGATAATACATCGGAAATTTCCGGTGAGAACAGGAGAAAAGGATGATTGTAGAATGTCCGGCAAATACAAGGCTTCAGGATTATCTTCTGAAAAATGATATTCATATCCTTACGCCCTGCGGAGGACGTGGGAACTGTGCGAAGTGTAAGGTAAGGATACTGAAAGGAGAAGCAAAAATCAATACCATGGACCGGATCTGGTTTTCTCAGAAGGACCTGGAAGAAGGATATCGGCTTGGGTGTCAGGTATTTGCCAAAGAACCTTTGACCATAGAAATCTATGAAAAGTGAGGTGTTTCAAATGAAAAAAATACGAATGAGTATATTGGCAGTGTGTATGGCAGCAGTAGTGACAGGATGTGTACAGACGGACGCTCATACGCTGCCAAAGGAGCAGGTAGCTCCCTATGAACTTTCGGAGCGTGAGACACAGCTTCTGGCAGCTTTTGGAATGGATCAAAATTCGCAGATTGTATCTTTCTGTGCTCCGGAAACTGCCGTTACAGTCACTGCCAGGGTTTATAAACTGAAAGAGGATTACACCTGGGAGACCATAGGGGACGGTTCTCTGTCTATTGGAAAAGAAAAAGAACCTGTGGAGCAGATTTCAGGAACCTTTACCATGCAGATACAGGATGACCGCAGCATAGATTTCCACATAAATATGGCCGGGCAGGGAGCTTTTTCCACAAAAGATATCGGGGAAAACCAGGAATATATAATTGAAGGAAAGGCTTTTTTGAAGGAAGCTCAGAAAATCGAGCTGGGTAAGGAAATTCCGGTAGCAGTACTGGTCTATGACAATGGAGACAGTATGAGCAGTTATACCACTGAGGATTATTTTGAACCGGAAAAATTTAAAGATATGGATCTGGTACAGGCAGTGACACTGGAGTTCTCGGATCAGGAGATTCACTAAAACGGAGACAAAACAAAAAGGTCAGGCATTCTGACCTTTTTGTTTTGCCCTGCAGATCAGATGCGTCATAGTGCCCATGGGACAGTAGACGCACCAGCTTCGAGGCTTGAACAGGATCATGGTAACAAAACCAAGAATAGTAGAGGTCAGCATAACACTGTAAAATCCAAAGGCAAACTGAGCCACACCCGGGTGAAGGAGGATTCCATGATATGCCCAGTGCCAGGGAACCTTAAAGGTCCACAGTAGAGTTACCACCTGCTTCAGATCCTGCACATTTGTCACAGACTGTAAAAATATTCTGGATGCTCAAAGAGTATGTATGATCTGTTCGATCTGCAGAAACTGGTGATACTCTATCTGGATCTTGCCATGATGGAGTGTGATCAGTTTTTCTTTATTTAAATCAGCGATATTTCGGTTGACGGTACGAAGAGAACAGCCCAGTCGGGAGGCGATTTCATTTCTGGTATAAGTAATGAGCAGAAGATCATGGTCCTTGTTTTTATTGTATTCACTGAAAATAAAGTGCAGGAGCCGCATTTTATTATCAAGAAAAAGAGAGTGGTGCGCAGATTTTGTCTGTGATACCAGCTGACGGATCAGCATCTGGATTCGTATATGCAGGGCTTCCGCATCTTTTTTTATCCAGGAAATATAATCGCCGGAAGGGATAACCAGACAAAGTGAGGGCTCCAGTGTCGTGAGAGTAATGATGCGAGAAGTAGACTGGGTAAATAGTTCAAAGTCACCTACAATTTCTATTGACTGCAGTTCAGTAAAACTGAAAGGTTCATTTACAACAGTTTCTTCTATGGCCTGCAGACGCCCTTTTAAAAGGATATACACATTAGAACAGGTATCTTCTGAGTGGATCAGAGTATGATTACGGGAATATGTCTGCAGCAGAGCTCTGTGGAACAGCGTATCAGGGGCATTTTTAAAAAAAGAATTCATAAAGTCCATTTGTTCAGTATTTAATTTTTTTGACAGATTTTTTGGAACCATGAATTACCTCCATGTGAATAAAATAGAACAAAACATGCCATATGTCCTTTTTTTGATATTGTTTTTATATTATGTTATTTTGAAAGGAAATGCAATAGTGCATAGAAAACAGACAGGATAAAAAGAAGAACAGGAGGAGATATTTTATGTCAACACCACATAATCAGGCAGAAAAAGGAGAGATTGCAAGCCATGTACTGATGCCGGGGGATCCGCTTCGTGCAAAGTTTATTGCAGAAACATTTCTGGAAGATGCCAGACTTGTAAACGAGGTAAGAAATATGTTTGCCTATACAGGAACATATAAAGGTTATGAGATCACGGTAATGGCAAGTGGTATGGGAATGCCCTCAATGGGAATTTATTCCTATGAATTATTTACACAGTACCAGGTAGAACAGATCATCAGAATCGGATCTGCCGGCGCTTATATTCCGGAATTAAAATTGAAAGATGTAGTTCTGGCGGACAGTGTATGGAGTGAATCCAGTTTTGCCCGGACACAAAACGGATATGAATCAGATGTGATTCTTCCTGGAAAGGAATTAAATGATAAAATTCTCTGTAAAGCACAGGAACTGGGAATTGCTGTTATGCCTGTAAAAGTACATTCCAGCGATGTGTTTTATTGTGAAGATAATGTGGATGATTATCGGGAAATTAATAGAAAACACGGCTGTGCCTGTGTGGATATGGAGAGTTTTGCACTTTTTCATAATGCAAATGTGCTTCATAAAAAGGCAGCATGTCTTCTGACTATATCGGATTCTTTCCCGTTAGAGCAGAAAGCTACAGCAGAAGAGAGACAGACCGCGTTTACAGACATGATGAAAGTAGCTTTGGAAGCAAGTATATGAGGGATTGGAAATGAAGGAAAAATACAGAAGGATATTTATGATCGTCATTGATTCCTTTGGGATAGGGGCAATGCCCAATGCAGAAGACTATGGCGATGAAGGGTGTGATACCTGCGGACATATTGACGAAATGGTGAAAAACTTTGAGATTCCCAATCTGGTAAAAATGGGACTGGGAAGACTTCATCCGCTGAAGCATGTACCAGATGCAGAAGAGATTCTGGGGTATCAGGCACGGATGCTGGAAGCCAGCGTAGGCAAAGATACCATGACAGGACATTGGGAACTGATGGGACTTCATCTTACAGTGCCTTTTCAGACTTTCACCGAAACAGGATTTCCTGAAGAATTGATCAGGGAACTGGAGAAGAAAACCGGACATAAGATCATTGGAAATAAAAGCGCCAGCGGTACAGAGATCATTGAAGAACTGGGCGAAGAAGAAATCGCAACAGGAAATATGATCGTTTATACTTCGGCGGATTCTGTACTTCAGATCTGCGGAAACGAAGAAAGTTTTGGTCTGCAGGAGTTATACCGCTGCTGTGAGATTGCCCGCGAATTGACAATGAAAGACGAATGGAAAGTTGGAAGAGTGATCGCCCGTCCTTATACAGGGAAGAAAAAAGGTGAATTCAGACGCACGTCTAACCGTCATGACTATGCTTTGAAGCCAACTGGAAGAACAGTGCTGAATGCATTGAAAGACCAGGGACTGGATGTGATCAGTGTAGGAAAGATCAATGATATCTTTGACGGAGAAGGAATCACAGAAGCATTTCGCTCAAAGAGCAGTGTCCATGGAATGGAGCAGACAATTGAAATGCAGGACAGAGATTTCCATGGTCTTGTATTTACAAATCTTGTTGACTTTGATGCTTTATGGGGACACAGAAGAGATGTAGAAGGGTATGCCCGCGAATTGGAGCAGTTTGATAAAAAATTGGGTGTTTTTCTGGAAAAAATGAAAAAAGATGATCTTCTGATAATTACAGCAGATCATGGCACGGATCCAACTTTTAAAGGAACAGATCATACCAAGGAAATGGTGCCTCTTCTTATGTATTCTCCTTCGATGACAGAAAGTGGGATGCTGGAAGATCAGAAGAATTTTGCATCAGCGGGAGCTACTGTTGCAGATAATTTTGGAGTAGAAATGCCGGAAGGAACCATAGGAAGTTCCTTGTTAAACAGATTGAAATAAAAAGTGTTTAAAGACAGTATAAGAAATTATGCTGTCTTTTTTTCTGCATATATTTAGGGAGTTCGAAGCGGACTTGTCCGCTTTGTGCTGGCAGGATTTTAATTATATTGACATTTTATAAAAATTATGGTTATATAATGATAACATATATTAATATAAATACAAGTATACAAAGGAGGGCAAAATATGAAAACAATGGAAAGGGTAATCGGAAGTTTATATGGGATGGCAACAGGTGATGCTCTTGGGGTGCCGTCATCTTTTATGACACAGAAATATATAGAGGAGAAATGGGGATGGATAGATACATTTTATCCGCCGGAAAAAGGGCATATTTTTCATGATGGTCTTAAGGCTGGAGAGTATACAGACGATACAGAGCAGGCAATGGCTTTAATGAAATCTTTTATCAGAAATAAAAAAGTAGATCCTCAGGATGTAGTATGCGAAATTTTAGAATGGGCGGATAGAGTAAAGGGTAAATATGCCAGCCCTTTAGGTCCCAGTACAGAACGTGCGCTTAAGGCAATACGTAATGGTGCAGATATTCAGATCAGCGGAAGATATGGAAATACTAATGGTTCGGCTATGAGGATCAGTCCGATAGGAATCATCCATGGGCTTCGTGGATCGGAATGCGAAGAAATGGTAAAGGATGTTTATCTGACCTGTCTTCCTACTCACAATACTACAGTATGTGTATCTTCAGCTGCAGCCATTGCCTGGGGTGTTGCTCTGTGTATCAGAGGAGAACAAAATATTGATTTTATTGTCAAGGAAACTATGAGAGCCGCTGAAATAGGAGAAAAATATGGTTATCCTATTGTTGCTCCATCAATACCAAAAAGAATTGAAGTGATTTATGATATGGTAAAAAAATCGAAGGATCCGAAAGACACCATGAAAAAACTTTATGACTATTTTGGAGGAGGAGATCTTGCAGCAGATTCTGTACCTGTGGCAATTGGTCTCTTTGCACTTGGAAAAGGAAATGTAAAGTCAGTAAATGAATATTGTGTGAATTTTGGAGGAGACTGTGATACCAATGCAGCAATGGCAGGGGCAATGGCAGGAGCTTACAGTGGTGTGGATATGGTTCCGGATTTGTGGAAAAAAACAATAAAAGAGGTAAACAATGTAGATTTTGAGAATTTTGCACAACAGATCATAGATCTTGTACCGCAGTGGAAATGCTGACCCAAAGGATTTTGTCTTAAGGAGCTATGGATATTATAGGTAAGTAAAAATACACAAATATAGAAAATATAATTATGCAAAAAGACGAAAAAGCTGGATATAGAAATTTTTTATCTGTTTGTAATTGACATTTATATTATGATTTGATAGTATCTTCTTAACAACTTGTATTATAAATAATACAAGAAGACAAGAAGGCGTCAAGAGAGTGATGGACAGTCATTCAGGAGAAGGGAGATGAGGGTTTGGCACATAAGATGAACGCAGTGGCAGTACAAAGGAAAAAGAAGGTTGGTAAAAAAATAGAACCTTTTTTGTATCTGCTCCCTGCAATAGTATTTTTTATAGGATTTACTTATTATCCTTTTTTTAAAACCGTGTTCAGCAGTTTCTTTCTGGTGAACTCAATGGGAGAAGCAAGAGAATTTGTAGGACTGGAGAATTACATTCATATTCTGACGAATCCAGCGTTCCTGCAGTCGATCAAAAACACGATCATATATTCTCTGATATCGTCTCCTGTAGCTATTTTTATCGCACTTATGCTGGCGATGGTGGCAAATAAAAAAACAAAGATGTCACCTTTGTATGAGACGATGTACATGATTACAATGGCAGTATCCATGTCGGTTGCGGCAATGATCTTTCAGCTGATGTATAATCCTACGATTGGTGTTTTGAATCATTTGCTGGGAACACATCTTAACTGGCTCAATGATAAGAAAATTGCAATGATCGCACTGAGTCTGATTGCTGTATGGATGAATATCGGATATAACTTTCTGTTTATCCTGTCTGCAGTCAGAGGAATATCGGCAGATGTACTTGAGAGTGCAGAAATTGATGGTGCAAACATGTTCCAGCGTACTTTTAAAGTAATTGTCCCGATCATTTCTCCAACAGTATTTTATTTGATCTGTAATTCCCTTGCGAAAAATATGATGATGTCAGGACTGGTTCTTGTATTGACGCAGGGAGGTCCACAGGGATCTACAGAAACAATGATATCCTTTATGTATAAGCAGTCTGTCAATAATCTGAATTACAATGATGCCTATGCGGCGGCAGTAATCGCCTTTATATTGACAGGACTTGCAATGATGCTCAGTTTTGCTTTTGAGAAGAAAGGGGTGCATTACTCATGAAGACATTTGATCCAGTCAGAGCAAAAAGAATCAAACAGGCAAAAAATATTGCGTTTCAGGTCTTTGCTGTGCTGCTAGGTCTCGTGATCATTTCCCCGATCATTTACGCATTATTTATATCAGTTATGCCTTCTAATCAGATTTTAAGCAACCCTCCCAAGCTGATTCCAAGGAAGATCACATTCGAGCATTATAAAACAGCACTGCAGATGACAACACTGGGACGCTATATGTTAAACTCCCTGATACTTGCAGGTGTTTCTTCTGTTATCAGAGTTATAACAGCAAGTATGGCAGCATTTGCTTTTTCCTTTTTTGAATTCAGAGGAAAAGGATTATTGTTTACTTTGACTATGGGAACGATCATGATTCCAGGAGATGTAGTTCTTGTTACAAATTATCAGACAGTATCCAAATTAGGGCTGGTAAATACTTATATGGGTATGATGATCGTATTTATGGTATCTGCATTAAATATTTTTATTATGCGTCAGAATTTCCTGACATTTTCAAAAGAAGTAAAAGAGGCTTCAGAGGTAGATGGATGCAGTAATTTCAGATTCTTTGCAACAATTTTGCTTCCGCTACAGAAGCCGGTTCTGACTACGGTATTTATATCTGCTTTTATTGGGACATGGAATACATATCTTTGGCCTATGCTCGTGACAAATAAAGATGAACTGCGTACAGTTCAGGTGGGTGTTACAATGTTGAATTTCCCAGATGGAACAGTATATGGACCGATCATGGCAGCTTCACTTCTGGTATTGCTTCCGATTGCTGTAGTGTTTGTTGTTTTCCGCAAGCAGATTGTTGGAGGCCTTATGGGAGGAGCTGTAAAAGGATAAATAATATTTTTATAAAAGAAAAGGAGAAAAAGGTATGAAACTTAAAAAATTAACAAGTATGGTACTTGCAGGGACTTTGTGTCTGTCATCAGGAGCTGTAATGACAGTGGAAGCCAAAGAAAAAGTAAAGATTGAATACTGGCATACAATGTCCGGAGTAAACGGAGAGGCTATGGAGGCAGCTGTAGCAGATTTTAATGAAACTATAGGTAAAGAAAAGGGAATTGAAGTAGAAAGTGTTTATCAGGGCGATGATGTAAGTGAAAAATTAAAAACACTTGCCCAGGCAAATGATACAAAGAATTTTCCTAATGTTGCACAGATTGTAGGCGCCGGTATCCCTTCTACACTGGGATATGAACAGCTTGTAAAAATTGAAGATATGTATAAATCCGGTGAAAATATTCTGGTAGCAAAGGAAGATTTAAATGAAAATGCAGTACGTGCTTTTTCTTATCAGGATGAATTGATCGCTATGCCATTTAATGTTTCTTCTATTTTGCTTTATTATAATAAAGATATGTTTGAGGAAGTTGGATTAGATCCGGAAAATCCTCCGGCAACAATTGCTGAGATGGCAGATGCCTGTGAAAAATTGATGGTAAAAGATGGAGACGATGTTACAAGATACGGATTAAACGTGGCTGTCAGAAGATATCAGTTAGCCAATTGGATCGGCGGACAGGGAGAATATAATTTCTTCGGTGATAACGAAGGCGGAAGATCTGACATGATGACAAAGGTTACTTTTGGAGAGGACGGAAGCCTTGATAAGTTCCTTACAGAATGGGAAAAAGTGATTGCAACTGGTGGATATAAAGAAATAGAGGATAATATTAACGAAGAGTTTGCTCTTCAGTTATTTGGTATGGCAGTTATGTCTTCTGCAAGAATCGGAAAGATCAATGCTCTGGTAGGAGAAAACTTTGAGTGGGCAACTGCGCCGCTTCCAAAGGTAGATGCAGCTGATAAAGGTGGTACATCTGTAGGCGGTTCCTGTCTTGCTATGTATGACAAAGGGAATGAAGATCAGGTAAAAGCATCCTGGGAGTTCGTACAGTATCTGGCAACTCCGGAGGTACAGGCGAAATTTGATGCAGCAACAGGTTATCTTCCGGTTAACAGTAAAACATATGATACAGAAGAAATGAAAACATATATGGAAGAAAATCCTAATTATAAAGTTGCAGTAGATCAGATGCTGTCTTCCAATCCGAATGTTCAGGAACCTTTTGATATCATTAATTGGGAGCTGGATGAAGTCATTAAAAACAATATGGCAGAATTTGGAGCTGGAAACCAGGATAAGGAAACAACTTTAAATAATATTGTGGATCAGTGCAATGAAAGACTCTCTGCATATGTGAGAGCAAATGGATAAAATGAATGAGGTGATTATGTGATCAAATTAGTCATCAGTGATATGGATGGAACGCTGATTGATCGAGACGAAGTATTATCTGATAAAGCAGTCAGACTTGCAAAAGCACTGGAAAAAGCAGGAATCATGTTTACGATCGCAACAGGACGTGTGGAATGTATGGCTGATAAATATGTTCAGGATATGGGAATCCGTATCCCATATATTGCCTGTAACGGCGTTACGATCATTAAGGGCAGTGAAGTCCTTAAGCGGAATAAGATTCCGCTTAAGGGGCTGCGTGAGATTGTGGAAAAAGCAGATGCAATGCATATGTCTCTGGTGTATAGTATAAATGGAGATGAATTCGTATATAAAGCTACTCCATGGATCTTATCCCAAAGAGAACAGTTTGGCAGGTATTTTGATGTTCATGAAATCACAGATGATGAATGGGAAAATTTGTATATTGATAAGCTGATGATCATGGATGATGTACGGGAAGGGGCTATTGCAGTATTGGAAGAGATGTGCAAAACTCTTTCGGATGAATATGGTTTTACAAGGTATACAAATAAATCTGTAGAGATTGTAAATAGTGAATCTACCAAAGCGTCTGCTCTTAGAAAGCTGACAGAATATCTGGGGATTGATATGGAAGAGGTTCTGGCAATTGGAGATCATCAAAATGATATTGAAATGATCACAGAAGCAGGGATTGGTGCAGTGGTAGAGAACGCAACAGAGGATGCTAAGAAAGCAGCAGACTATGTTGCGGAAGGCAGATGCATTGATGGTGTATGCGAAACAGTAGAGAAATTCTGTAATATTGTTATATGAGAATAAGGAACGCAGGAGACAGAAATGAGATTATCAACTTCTACATGTATATATTTTAATCGTCCGGATGGGACAAAAGCTCAGATTACAGATTCCGTAGACTTATGCAGTCAGGCAGGATATCGTGTAATGGATATGAATTTTCATGATTGCTGTATGTTTGATACGCCAATGAAAACAGATCGTTGGGAAGAATGGATATACGGGATAAAAGAAAAAGCAAAAGAGTGTGGAATTGAATTTTCGCAGGGACATTCTCATTTTTATAATTTTTGTGATCCTTCTGTTCCAAACAGAGAAGAACTGGATGAATATATCAGAAGAGGAATTATAGGAGCTTCTGTTCTTGAAATTCCTTGGCTGGTCATTCATGCAGGAACAGATTTTCAGTCGTCAACACCTGTGAAAAGCTCCAGGGAAAAGACCATAGAATATCTGAAGCCCAGGATTGAACTGGCGGCTAAACATAATGTTGGGATAGCAATAGAAAATTTATGGGAACTAAATATTTCTCCAAAAAGAAGATATACCTCAACAGCAGAAGAACTGGTAGAATTAGTGGACATATTATCAAAAGATTTTGATAATATGGGTATATGCTGGGATGTAGAACATTCTTCTATCATGAAACAGGATCTTTATTCACAGCTTCAGCTTGTGGGAAATCGACTGAAGGCTACACATATTTCTGATTATCTAAGTGTTCAGGAAGATCATATACTTCCGTTTTCTGGTAATACAGACTGGGCAGAAGTAATGAGAGCATTAAAATCTGTTTCTTATAAGGGAGATTTTACCTATGAGATTCATCGGTATACTATGAGAGTGCCGGATGAACTGGTCCTGTCGGCATTGAAACACAGTGTAAAGGTAGGCAACTATTTAATAAATATGTAAAAAACAGGAAGAATCCGTTTGAAGGATTCTTCCTGTTTTTTAAGTGGACTGCATTTTAAAACGTTCTCCATTTTTGCTGAAAGAAAGAGAAAAACGAACTCGGTCTCCAAGCCACATAGTGTTGGAACACTCAAGAGGTCTCCCAGTATCAAGCCGTGAAAGTCCTTTGATCAGAATCATAGGAGTGTCATAGGCTGCATTAAGCAGCTGGCTGTCAGAAACACTTGCCCGTACAGTTTCCAGAATATCATCTACCTGAACGATATTGAGATGATAACGTTCACTGATAGTTTGAGTCAGAGAATTATTGATAAATCCATCTTTTTCAAGCCCGGGAACCAAATCCTGAGGAAGCCAGGAACGGCCAATGGCAATTGGTTTATTATCGCAGTAAAATAATCGTTTGAAATAAATCGCCGCCTGCCCTTCTGACAATTCTAATGCTTCTGCAATAAAATCATAGGGCTGTGGAATGACTTTTAATTCCAATATTTCGGCATACATAGGATGCTGGGAATCTGTTTCGTATCTTCCGTTTACAAGAGAATATTTTAATTCGTGAATGAACTGTTTTGGATTTTTATTGATAATGGAGCGTTTGCCGCGGGATCGTTTGATGATATCATCTTTTTCCAATTCAGCAAGTGCCTGCCGCAAAGTAACGCGGCTGATGCCGTATTGTTGGATCAATTCACTTTCTGATGCAAGAGGACCATTGATTTTCCATTCACCGTTTGAGATTCTGTTTTTCATATCTTCAGCGACCTGAAAATATACAGGGACTGGAGATTCCCGATCAATATGATGAGTTTTCATAAAGATAGTCCTTTCTTTGAATATATATTAATGTTAATACAAGTATAAGCGCTGATAAAGGGAAAGTCAAGAAACTTGCATATATTCTGTAAGGCCTATATGGAAAATTTAAGAAAAGATGAAAGACCGCTTGACAAAGCTATAAACTTATATTAAACTTAATACAAGCAAACAGGAATAAGGCCGTGTAAGAAATAATTAATACAAAGAGAGGAGAAAAAGAAAGAATGAGTAAATATGAAAATCCAATGAGCCGTCAGGTATTCAGTATTCCGGATCTGATCGAGGAACAGTATGAGGATCTTGAACCAAAAGCGAGGATGGTTTTATCTTTTCAGGAGATATTTAATATCCAAAGGATTGTTTTAACTGGATGTGGCGACTCTTACGCTGCCGGAATGGCAGTAAAACATGCATTTGAATTTCTCACAGGGATACCTACAGAGGTAGTTCCAGCCCTGGAGTTAAGCCGTTTTTATTGTGAAAAACATTTAGGTGTAGACTGCAGAAATCCACTGGTCATATCAGTAAGTAATTCTGGTACAGGCGCCAGAGTGTCAGAAGCGGTGCAGCGGGCAAAAAAATATGGCTGTTACATTTTAGGCATTACAGGCAATGCAGATTCTCCGCTTGCACAGTATTCGGATAAGGTACTTCCTTTAAATATCCCGAAATATGAAAGTGCTCCAGGAACCAGAAGCTATATGGTGAGTGTGATGGCATTGCTTCTCCTTGCAATACGTTTTGGTGAAGTACGTGGAAAATATACTGCAGATCAGGCAATGGAATATCGTTATGAAATGAAAGCGCAGGGAAAACTGTTAAGAGAACTGCTCCCGGAGATGGATGAAAAATGTGAAATGATTGCGGAGCAGTGGAAAGATTTCCCATGCTATGATTTTATCGGTGCAGGATTTGATTATGCTTCCGCCTGGTTTGGCTGGGCAAAGATCCTGGAAGCGACTGGAAAATTTGCAATGCATATTAATACAGAGGAATGGTTCCATCTGAATTTTTTTGCAAGAGATGCAAAACATTGTGGAACAGTAGTATTTGCTAATACTACAAATCCTGCAATGAGCAGAACAAAAGAATTGCTGAAATATGCCAATGAACTTCATCGGCCATTAGTTGTTGTGACTGATGGAACAAAAGAAGATTTTAATAATGAAGAAGCGGTTTACCTTCGTGTTCCGGCATCTAAATATCCGATTCTGATGCCATTGACACATTTTGCTCCGGTTTGTCTGATAGCCAGCTATATTTCCGTTCTTATAGGCGAGAAGTATGGAAGAGGATGTGAAGGTGACTGGTCATTCTGCCAGGGGGGTTACTGTGTGAAAAACAGTGAGATCATTGTTAAATAACAAAGGAGATATATGAGATGCTGAAGAAATATAATTTGGAAACAAAATATAATGAGGTTGTTGATATTACAGATCAGGTGAAAGAAACTGTGGAGATGAGCGGGATAAAAGAAGGAATCTGTATTGTGCACAATATGCATTCTACAGCGGGACTGGCAGTATTTTCCCCGTGGGATCCAGATGGATTTGTGGATCTGGATGAGGAAATCAGACGTTTGATACCGACAAGGATCGACTTCAAGCATCAGCATGATACCCCTCAAGATGCTGCAGGTCATATTAAATCAGCGCTTCTTGATGTAGGAAGAACTTTTATCATCCATGAGGGTAAACTGCTTTTGGGAGGATCACAGCATATTTATTTCCTGGAATTTGACGGACCAAGAAAACGTCAGTTTTATGTAAAAGTTGTTGAAGATTAAAGGAGGAAATGTGATGCAGAAAATAATTCTTGACTGCGATCCAGGTATGGATGATTCTATAGCTATTGTCATGGCGGCGAAATCCAAAAAACTGGAATTACTTGCGGTTACTACTGTAAATGGAAATTACCCTGTGGATGTTACCTGTGTGAATGCACGTAAAGTTTTAGAAATGATCGGAAGGACAGATATTCCCGTGGCAAAAGGCCAGGCAAAACCAATTTTTCGGTCTGTACCAAAAGATCCTTTTACTCATGGACAGGACGGCCAGGCAGAGAATTTTCTTCCAGATCCTACAATGAAACTTGCGGACGAGAGTGCGGTTGATCTTATGATCGATCTGATCAGGAAAAATCCAGGAGAAGTAACAGTTATCTGTACAGGACCTATGACAAATCTGGGGCTTGCCATGATCAAAGATCCTGAAATCATCGGAATGATCAAAGAAGTTGTTGCTATATCTGGTGCATTTGGATTGAACGATTATGCTTTTTTAAATGCAACAGGTGACACGCCCCAGAGCGAATGGAATGTATATGTGGATCCAGAAGCTGCAAAAGTGGTATATGAGTCAGGTGTGAAGCTGGTAGCTCTCGGGCTTGATGTTGCAACCCATTTTGATGTGAATTTTTCAGAAGATGACATCAGGATGTTTGCTGAAAGTGAAAGAAAAGAGGCACAGTTCCTGAATCAGGCTATCCGGTTTGTGAATGGACGAGGGTTTGAGGCATATTGTACAGTGATTGATTGTATGGCTGTTGCTTATGTGATCGATCCGTCTCTTATTGATACCATACAGGCTCATGTAGGAGTAGAAACAAAGGAAGGTCTTACCTTTGGTATGACGGTAATCGATAGAAGACACCATTTCGTATGGGAGCACCTTCCGTTCATAAAGGTTGGCTGTAAAGCAGACTGTGGAAGATTTTTAAACATGTTAAGAGATTTGGTTTTGGAGTAGAGGTAGAGCATGTACAGAACACAGCATTTATTAGCAGAAAAGGAAGCTTTATATATTGCAGGTCCGGAATGTTTTTATACATATGGATATGATATGCTGGCAGCAATGCGAAAAAAGGCAGAAGCACTTGGTTTTAAGGTGACCCTTCCAAATGATCATCCGCTTGATATGGAAAACCCGGATCTTCAAAAGCGGGCAGACAGTATATTTGAAGATCTGAAACGAGACATGAATGAAACAACTATCATTGTATCAGATCTTGAGGCGTTTCGTGGTGCAGAGCCGGACAGCGGGACAATTTATGAGATTGGTATGGCATATGCCAAAGGTGCACTTAGTTATGGATATACTCGTGATAAAAGAAGCATTGCAGTGAAGAATCAAAATTCCAGATTGAAAAATGCAGATGTAGTAGATGAAAATGGAAAAAAACTGCCATATGCAGATCTTCCGTTTTCACCAAATATCATAGGTTCTACAAAAATTGTAGAGGGCGATTTTGACGACTGTCTGAAAGTGATACTGACAGATTTGGAAGAGCGATATAAAAAACAGGCTTTATTGGGTATATCAAATGAGGGAGAAAAACAATCTGTGTCTAAAGTGACGGTAAGAAAAGATATCCCCACGGTATATCTTTCCGGTCCGGAGCGCTATGATGAAAAGGCGGAACAGCTTTATACCAAAATGAAAGAAATATGTCAAACTTATGGTTTGTATGCAGTGACACCTATAGACACAGCTTTGGAAAAAACAAAGATTAACACAGAGAATCCGTATATGAGGGCTGCCAGTGAGTTTAATCAGTGTCAGCAGCATGTACGTGACTGCGATGCCATCATTGCAGATCTTAATGATTTTCGTGGATATGAAATCTGTAACGATGTCGGCTTTGAATGTGGAATGGCATTTCAGCTTGGAAAAAAACTATATGGATATATGGAGAATGCAGATAAACTGATTCATAAGATTCCGCATTTAGGTGAAGAAAAAGAATTTCGGGATCAGACTGGAAGTAATGTTGAAAATTTCGATTATCCTGCAAATCTGATGTTTGGAAGTTCTATGGATATTTTCCAGGGGAAATTTGAAGACATTATTCAATATGTTGCAAAAGAGCTGAAAGCTAAAAAGGCTTGATCTACAGCTGTCAGGTGAAAGTGTCTTAAAAGCTTCCGAAGGAGGAATAGGATGAACGAAATGATAGACATGATTTGTTCGTTTGGATTGTCGGAATTTGAGGCAATTGCACTTGTAAAGATGGTTATGGCTTCCATATGTGGAGCACTGATAGGGTTTGAACGTGAGATGAAAGGCCGTCCGGCAGGTTTAAAAACATTTTCACTGGTGTGTCTGGGATCGGCCCTTGTAATGATCACAAATGATTTCATATGCCAGAATATCACACATGGAACTGGTGATATGGCAAGGATGGCAGCACAGGTGATCAGCGGAATCGGTTTCCTGGGAGCTGGATCGATTATGGTTACAGGTCATAATCAGGTTCGTGGATTAACTACAGCAGCGGCTTTGTGGGTGACAGCAGCTCTTGGGATAACAATAGGAGCCGGTTTTTATTATGGCGGTATCTGCGGGATTGCTGTAATCTATATATCGTCTTTATTATATCGTTTCTGCGATAAGAAGATCATGGAATGTTCAAGGATCATGAAGATGTATATTGAAGGCACGGATGAAAGTTTTATGTTAAAGCTTGTAGAGGATTTTCAAAGCAGGAAAATCAAAGTCCTGATGCTGGAAAGACGATCTGAAAATAAGTGGTATTCAAAGGACACTTGTGTTACTGTGGAAATTGATTTCGGAAGAAGGACAAGTCATATGAAACTGCTGGATTATATCCGGCAGATGGATGGAATATTATATGTAGAAGAAATATAAAAAAGGGAACGTCATATTTTTGGCGTTCTTTTTTTATATGCAGAAAATCCCGGTATCAACCGGGATTTTCTGCATCATACAGGGGCATAAAGATAATGTGTTTTTTCATTTTCCACATAGGATAATTCTTCTGCACTTAATTGTTTATCTGTAATGATATAATCAAAGGCAGAAAGAGAAGAGACGGAAAAAACGGCATTTTGTCCGAATTTGCTGCTGTCGATCATCAGAATGATCTCATCGGCAGCGGACATGGCATTTTTCTGAAAATCTACGTCATCCTGATAATAACCGCTCAGAATCCACTGGCTGCTTAAGGCAGCGCCGCTTAGAAAAGCTTTACTTAAATGAAAAGCCTTTAATGCTTCGGCAGTGCTTTGACCAGATGCGGAATACTGGGAAGGATGGATCCAGCCTCCTAAAAAGAAAATACTTTTGCATTTATGGCCACCGTCAAAGACTGAGACAATGGAAAAAGAGTTGGTGACAATGATCAGGGTCTCCAGTAAATCCGGATGTGCGACCAGTTCCCGGGCAAGCTCCAGATTGGTCGTACAGCTTTCCAGAAGGATCGTATCGTTTGGCTGGATCAGAGAAACTGCCTGGTGAGCGATTGCTTTTTTCTGTACAGCATTTTTTGCAGCGCGAAGATCAAAAGGGATTTCGGCAGCAGAATTGCCTCCGGCAAGGGCTACACCCCCATGGACTTTTATGATGAGACCTTCGTCAGAAAGGGCATCAAGATCTTTTCGCATAGTTTCATTGGAAACCTTAGTCATATCAGCAAGCTGCTGAGTAGAACTGATGGGGACCTTTGAGAGGATGGTCAAAATCTGCTTTCTGCGTTTATCTAATTTGCTTATCATGTTAAATTCCCCCTTTTCTAACATTGTATATATTGTAACATTGGAAATTTCCAATGTCAAATTTTTGAAATGGCAATTTTAATATAAATTAATGAGCGAAATTGTGAAAAACCCATAAAAATATAAGAAGTCATGGTTTTTAATTGACGGATTGATGCATACATGCTATATTATAATAAAAGTTGGAAATAACCAATGTTAGAAATAAAACTTGGAAAAAACAAATAAGGAGGAAAGTATGGAAAGCCCGAAGCCATATATTTTTACGGACAATAATCCAAATACCATGGAGGATTATGCCAGATCAGTACGTCGTCTGGCAAAGCCTGAGCGGAGAGTAGATGTTGTATTAGACACAGACATGTTCAATGAAGTGGATGATCAGTTTGCTTTGGCATACCTGCTTCAATCAGAGGACAAGCTGAATCTGAAAGCTATTTGTGCAGCTCCGTTTTTTAATCATCATTCCGAAAGCCCTAAAGATGGAATGGAAAAAAGCTATGAGGAAGTATTTAAAGTGCTTCATCTTCTGAAAAAAGAAGAGTATGGAAAAATGGTTTATAAAGGGGCAGATGATTTTCTTATTCACAGTAAGGAAGCTATTGACTCTCCGGCAGTAAGAGAGATCATCCGGCTTTCAGAAAATTATGATGAAGAAAATCCATTATATATTATAGGAATTGCCGCTGCTACCAATATTGCTTCTGCCCTGCTGTTATGTCCGGAACTGAAAAACAGAGTTTTTATCGTGTGGCTGGGAGGTCTGGGATTTGACTGGCATGACAACAAATCCTTTAATGCCGGTCAGGATGTGGAAGCAGCCCGGATCCTTTTAGCAAGCGGAGCGCCGGTAGTGATACTGCCGGGAAGAGGAGTGCTGGATCATTTCTCTACCACAGGCCCGGAATTAAAATACTGGCTCCAGGGAAAAAATCAGTTCTGTGATTATATCATAGAAAAGACTGAGCGTGAAGCAAAAATCTGTAATGGAGAAAAGTGCTGGAGCAGACCGATTTCAGATGTGGCAGCAGTTGCCTGGCTTCTGGACGGGAATTTTATGCTGGACCGTCTGGAACACAGTCCTGTGATGGAATATGATCATCTGTATGCGGAAGATAAAAGAAGACTTTTTATCAAATATGTGTACAGTATCAACCGAGATAAACTGATGGGTGATCTGTTTGATAAATTGTCAAAATACCTGTGATAAGGAGGAAAAAAGATGGGGAAAAAGAGAAAAATAGCATCCAAGCCAGTAGGTAAAAGGATTTTCAGAACCGTTGAGCCTTACCTGTATTTGCTTCCGGCCTTTGCATTACTGTTTTTGTTTACTTTTTATCCATTTGTTAAAAATACAGTTTTAAGTTTCTTTACAGTAAATAAATTCAGAGAGATCAAAGAATTTGCAGGGCTTGCCAATTATGTAAGAGTGCTGACAGATGAGACATTTCTCCAGGCTATCAAAAATACGCTTATATTTGTTGTTACTACAGTGCCTGTCAGTATCGTGATCGGTCTGGGACTGGCTTTGCTGGCTAAAAAAAGGAGAAAAACCTCCTCGGTTTATGAAGCTATGTATGCGCTTTCCATGGCGATTTCAGTTTCTGTTGTAGCCATGATCTTTCAGTTTGCGTTTAATCCTTCCATGGGAATTATCAACAAGGCAACGGGCCTGAATATTTCCTGGCTGACAGATCCCAGGACGGCACTGCTGGCAATTATCTTTATTCAGATATGGGCAAATATAGGCTATAACTTTATTTTCCTGTTATCTGCATTAAGGGGAATGAGCGAAGAGATCATAGAAAGCGCTAAGGTGGATGGCGCTACAGGAATCCGGCTTCTGACGAAGATCATACTTCCGATGATCTCCCCTACTTTGCTGTTTCTTCTTATGAAAGATATTGCCTATGCAATGACAACATGCAGTTTTACCCTTATCCTTACATACCCTATATTCCACAATGGAGGTCCAAACGGTACTACAGAAATGATCATGTCCTATGTATACGGAAAGGGTATTGCTGGAACAAACTATAATGCAGCATTTGCAGCTACTACAGTTGGTTTTGTCCTTGCAGGAATCATGATGCTCCTTAGTCTGGCACTGGAGAAAAGGAAGGTGAATTACCAATGAGAAATGAAAAAGTATTTAACAGCAGTAAGATACGAAGCGGGCTTTTCCAGGTAATGTGCATTGCGATCGGAATATTTTTAATGCTTCCTCTGATCTATGCGGTGATCATTTCATTTACTCCTCAGGATGAGATACTTACAAGAGAATTAAGACTGCTTCCAAGTGTTTTTGGATATCTGGAAAATTATAAGATCGTATTTGAAAAAACCAATATTCTCAGGTTCATGGCAAACTCTTTTATAGTGGCATTTGTTTCCAGTGTTGTCCGCATTGTGGTGGCAAGTCTGGCAGCATTTTCCTTTTCCTTCTTTGAATACAAGGGAAAAAGAATATTGTTTGGACTGGTAGTTGTCAGCATGATCATTCCGGCAGACGTGCTGGTGGTACAGAATTATTTTACCACAGCAGAAATGGGACTGGTAAATACTTATCTGGGAATGATGATCGTATTTTTTATTTCCGGAATGAATATTTTTATCCTTCGTCAGAACTTTCTGTCTTATGCAAAAAGTATTCGGGAAGCGGCAATGGTAGATGGATGTTCTAATTTTAAATTTTATTCCAGAATCCTGATGCCAAGCTGTGTTTCTCCTATTATGACAGTGTTCATCTCATCTTTTGTGGGAACCTGGAATACTTATCTGTGGCCGCTGCTTGTTACAAACGTGGACGAAATGAGAACTGCACAGGTGGCAGTGACTATGCTGAATATTAACGAGGGAAGCAGTTACGGACCGGGAACGGTCATGGCAGCTGCAACGGTTATTCTGATCCCGTCAGTTCTGGTATTTTTAATTTTCCAGAAAAAGATCGTGGGAGGAATGACAGCAGGGGCAGTAAAAGGATAAAAAGCTGTTGGAAAATATAATAAAATAATAAAAAGCAGGAGGATGAACAAATGAAGAAAAAAACAATGATGAAGGGACTGTCTTTACTTCTTTGCGGCGCTATGTTCCTGGGGATGACTGGCTGTGGAAAGAAAGAAGAAAAAGCAGAGACAACCGCAAAAAAAGAAAGCGGAGACGCAACTGAGATAGTATTCTGGCACAGTTATTCCGGAGCTACAGAAGAGGCATTAAAATCCATTATTGACGGATATAACGAGGGAAGGGGAAAAGAAAAAAATATTCACGTAGAGCTGGTATATCAGGGGTATGAGGGAACAGATAAGGTAACTTTGGCATATCAGACAAAGGATTATGACAATGCACCGGATATCAATGTAGGTCTTACCTCTACTCTTCCGTCTGTGATGGAAATGGGATGGAGTGTCAGTGCACAGGACTTTATGGAAAAAGAAGGGGCAGAAGTAACAAAGGATACTTTTTATGAGCAGCTTCAGAGAGCATGTACCTATAAAGATGAAATGGTAGCCATTCCATTTTCCAATTCTATTCCGCTTTTATATTATAATGTAGATATGCTGAAAGAAGCAGGATTTACAGAGCCGCCGAAAACAATGGACGAGCTTACCGAATATGTAGAAGCTCTTACAGTAAAAGAAGGGGACGAGGTAAAACGCTACGGACTGAACATGCAGGTAAAGAGATACCAGTTGATGCAGTTTTGTGTAAGTCAGAATGAAAACAGCTTTTTTGGAGACAAAGAGGGTGGACGTACTGATGTGATGGAAAAGATCACTGCAGGGGAAGACGGAACAATGGAAGCCTTTTTGGAAAAACTTCAGGCACTTTTGGAAACTGGCGGATATAAATATGTAGAGGATAATATCAATGAAGAATTTGCCCAGGGCTTATCTGCAATGGTCATTATGTCTTCTTCCCGTCTGGGTACTATGGATGAGTTGATGGATGGAAAATACATGACAGCCTTTCTTCCAAAAGTAAACGAAGAGGATACAAACGGAGCAGCAGTGGGCGGAAGCTGTCTGAACATTTTTGACAGAGGAGATGAAGAAAGACTGGATGCCGCATGGGACGTGGTACAGTATTGTGTATCTCCGGAAAGCCAGTATACATTTTCTACTGCATCAGGATATCTTCCGGTAAATGTAGAGTGTGAAAATATGGAAGAGATGAAAAAATACTACGAGGAAAAGCCACAGTATAAAGTAGCGCTGGATCAGATGAAGGTAGCAAATCCGTTATCTCAGGAATCCTTTGATCCTACATATAATGAGATCAACGGTATTATTACAGAAACTATGCTGGAATTCTGTCAGGGAACCAAAAATGTGGAAGAGACGGTAACCAGTATCGTGGATCAGTGTAATGCATCACTGGATGAGTATCATGCAGCAAACGGCTGATCCTGCAGGAGGTGATATTCCATGGAAAGACAACGGATACAGATGGTAGTTACAGATTTGGATGATACATTGCTTTCAAAAACAAAAGAAATCTGTGAAGAAGCAGTGGGCCTGATACGTGAACTGGAAAGAAAAAATGTGCGATTTACTTTTATTACAGGCCGTCCGCCTTATGCGATCCAAAGATTTGCAGAAAAAGTCAGGATTACGGCGCCGATCGTGGCATGTAATGGCGCCATGCTGGTGGATACAGAAACAGACATGGTCAGTGAGCAGACCGCCATGCCGTTGCAGCCCTGGAAAAATATACTGGAAAAAGCCAGAAAACAGGGGCATACAATCCTGGTCCTGGCTGGAAATATCGAGTATACCTTAAAAGAAACCTTGTGGACCAGAAAAAGGAAGGAAGCAGGACGGGAGGTTCCGGTCATTGAGCTGGAAGAACTTCTGTCAAGAAAAGACATTTATAAAGTAAATATAATGGAAGAGGAAGGCAAAAGCAGTTTTGCCTCTCTTCTTCCGGCAATCAGGGAAATGCAGAAGGATTATTCGATTGCGTTATATGGAACTTCGGGATGCGAGGTTGTGGCAGGAAATGTAAACAAAGAAACAGGGCTTCGGAAGCTTTGCAGACTGTGCGGGCTGGAGCCGGATCAGGTGCTGGCTGTGGGAGATAACGAAAATGATCTGCAGATGCTGAAAGCGGCAGGAGTCGGCGCTGCAGTGGCAAATGCCTCAGAAAAGGTAAAGGAAACTGCAGATTATGTTTGCAGCAATGGGTATACCCAGGGTGTGATCGAGGCAATTCAAAAATTTGTAATGGAAACGGATGGGAAGTAGATATGGAACTGTCAACATCAACCAATATATTTTTTGAACGTAGATCTGAGGCTCCTGTATCCATGAAGGAATGTCTTCAGATGTGTGCAGACAGCGGATATAAGAACCTGGATTTTGGCTTTGCAGAGCTGGTGCTTGTTTCTGAACGATTTAAGGGAGAAGACTGGAAAGAAGAACTGAAAGAGTATAAAGACCTGGCGGAGAAACTGGGACTTTCCTTTGTTCAGGCTCATGCAACTATTTTTGACTTTTGTAATCCAGGGACAGATTATGAGGAAAAAAAGAGACTGTTTGAAAGAAGTATTACAGGAGCGCGTCTGCTGGGGGCTGAGTGGATCGTTGTCCATCCTTCCACGAAAGTGAAGGATGGAGCCATAGATCCGGAAACTCATAAAGAAAACGTTGGATTTTTTAAGAAATATGCTGCTTTTGCAAAAGAGATCGGAATCGGTCTTGCCATTGAAAATATGTGGGGAACAATACGGACAGGGATCCCGCATTATGCAGTGAAGCCGGAAGAAGTGCTCAGGCTTGTAGAAGATATTCATTGTGAAAATGTACGTGTATGCTGGGATGTAGAGCATGGAAGTATAGAAAACATGGATCAGCCTAAAGCCCTTCAAATGCTGAAAGATTATATTGTGACAACGCATATTTCAGACGAGGCAGGAAGAAATCAGATCCACATCCTTCCCTGTTTTGGAAATATTGACTGGGAAAAGCTCTTAAAGGCTTTTGCAGATATCGGATATGAAGGGATCTTTAACTTTGAGATCCAGCATTATCTTCCGGGAGTACCAAGGCAGCTGGTGCCTTCTGCCATGAAATTTTCTTATGAGGTAGGAACTTACCTTATAACGAGACTGGAAGAGCTGAAGGCAATGAACGATTAGTGTTACTGTGAACAGTAACCGATTAGCAGAAGTTTCTGTTGTACTGGGTGTAAAGGAAATATACATGAAAGAAATGATAGAATATACAGGGATTATAGGAATTGAGAATCTGGTGACTATTACTTCCGGAATTATCAGGATCCTGCTTGCTGCAATATGCGGAGCTCTGATCGGAACAGAGCGGGGCAGAAAACATCGTCCGGCAGGGCTTCGGACCCACATGCTGGTATGTGTGGCAGCGGCTCTTGTGATGGTAACAAATGAACAGCTTATCCACGTTTATGGAAGTGGAGATCCTACCAGAATGGGAGCCCAGGTGATTAGTGGAATCGGATTTCTTGGCGCCGGAACGATTATCACAGACCGTCAAAGCCGTATCCGCGGACTGACTACTGCCGCAGGGCTGTGGGCAAGTGCCTGTGTGGGGCTTGCGATTGGAAGTGGTTATTACCTTGGAGGAATTCTGACCTGTATGCTGATCCTGATCATTTTTACAAAATTTATCGGGATAGAAAAACATTTTGTAAAAAGATCACGTACAATGGAGATCAGAGTTTCTTTTGAAAATGCCAAGAGCCTGAATCAGTTTATCAGTGAACTTACAAGCAGTGACTGTAATGTGGTTTCTTTTGAAGTGTTTGGAAAAAGCGCAAATCTTCAGATCATACTGCCTGCAGGAAACTGTCACGAAGAAGTGAACAGAGTATTTAAACAATGTAAGGGGATGCTGACTCTTGAGGAATTATAGGGGGAGGATATACAGAGTTGTGCATATTGCACATATTTAGAAAAATAATCGGATAATCTATTGACTTTTTGATTAATTAATGGTATATATATTATAGTTTAATTGTTGCAAAGAGACGAGAGACAATGCAATGAACACTAAGTGTTTTTTGCGTTGTCTTTTTTGTTATGTTAAGGAGGATTTTAATATGCAGAAAGAAACAAGACCTTTTATTCCGTGGAAACTGGTAGATGATTTTATGACAGCAGTTTTTGTAAAACTGGGGTTGCCGGAGGAAGACGCCCGTCTTTGTTCAGATGTTCTGATGCAAAGTGACAAATGGGGAATAGAAAGCCACGGCTGTAACCGTTTTAAACCGATTTATGTGGATCGTATCCGTAAGGGAATCCTGAACCCAATCACAAAAATAGATGTTCTGAAGGAAACAGCAACTACAGCAGTTCTGGATGCCAATGACGGTATGGGAATGGTGGCCAGTAAAAAAGCTATGGATATGTGTATCGAAAAAGCGCATAAATATGGCATGGGAATGGTGGCAGTGAAAAATTCTTCCCATTACGGAATCGCAGGATACTGGGCTAACCTTGCTGCAAAAGAAAATATGATTGGTATTACGGGAACCAACGCAAGGCCGTCAATTGCACCTACATTTGGTGTAGAAAATATGATGGGAACCAATCCTCTGACCTTTGCAATGCCAACAGATGAAGAATTTCCGTTTCTTTTGGACTGTGCAACTTCTATTATTCAGAATGGCAAAATTGAGTATTATGCCAGAATCGGCAAAGATACACCGGCAGGAATGGTAATTGGAAGAGATGGTTCTACTCTGACAGACAGCGCCCAGATCCTCAAAGATCTTCGCAGCGGAAATGCAGCTCTGGCTCCGCTGGGAGGCATCGGTGAAACACTTGCCGGATATAAAGGCTATGGATATGCTGCTGTTGTGGAAATTCTTTCCGCAGCTTTGCAGTCAGGCATTTTCCTGAAAGATCTGGATGGAAAGGATGAAAATGGAAATCACCGTCCATATCATTTAGGGCATTTCTTTATTGCTATTGATACAGATGCGTTTATGGGAGCAGAGGCATTTAAAAAGACGGCAGGGGATATTTTAAGAAATCTGCGAAATTCCCAGAAGGCACCTGGACAGGAGCGCATTTATACAGCAGGAGAAAAGGAACATGATGTATGGATGTACCGGAAGGACAAAGGCGTTCCTGTAACAGAGGCTGTACAGAAGGAATTTATACAGTTAAGAGACGAACTGGGATTAACAGAATTCAGTTTTCCTTTTGAAGCATAAAAGAGAGAATGACAGAAAGTTGAGAGGAAGAAAATAATGGATTATGCAAAGGAATCATTAAAAAAACACAGTGAGTGGAAGGGGAAAATCGAAGTGATCAGCCGTGTACCGGTTTCCACAAAGGAAGATCTGGCTCTGGCATACACACCGGGAGTTGCACAGCCATGTCTGGAGATCCAAAAGGATTTAGACAAAAGCTATGAACTTACAAGACGCCATAATATGTGCGCTGTTATTACAGATGGTTCGGCAGTTCTTGGTCTGGGGGATATCGGGCCAGAGGCAGGAATGCCGGTTATGGAGGGAAAAAGTGTTTTATTTAAAGCGTTTGGAGATGTTGACGCCTTTCCGCTGTGCATCAAAACAAAGGATGTAGATGAATTTGTAAATACAGTATATCTGTTATCCGGTTCTTTTGGCGGAATCAATCTGGAGGACATTTCCGCACCTCGTTGTTTTGAGATTGAAAGAAAGCTGAAAGAAAAATGTGATATTCCGATTTTTCACGATGATCAGCATGGAACCGCAATTATTACTCTTGCAGGTTTGTTAAATGCGCTGAAGGTTGTTGGGAAAGAGAAAGAAAAGGTAAGGATTGTTACTTCCGGCGCGGGGGCAGCTGCTGTCTCTATTGTCAGATTGATCTTATCAGCAGGCTTTAAAAATGTTGTTATGTGCGACCGGAACGGTGCGATTTATGAGGGCCGAAAAGAAGGCATGAACTGGATCAAAGAGGAAATGGCACAATATACAAACCGGGAAAAAAGAAAAGGAACTCTGGCAGAAATGCTGGTCGGAGCAGATATTTTTATTGGAGTTTCGGCCCCTGGTCTGGTAACCAGTGATATGGTCAGATCCATGGCTGAAGATGCGATTGTCTTTGCATGTGCAAATCCTACTCCGGAAATCTTTCCGGATGAGGCCAAGGCAGCCGGTGCGAAAGTGGTGGCAACGGGAAGAAGTGATTTTCCGAATCAGATCAATAATGTTCTGGCATTTCCCGGGGTATTTCGGGGCACATTTGATGTGCGTGCAAAGGATATCAATGAAGAGATGAAAATGGCGGCAGCCAGAGCACTTGCAGAATTAATATCTGAAGAAGAACTGGAAGCAGATTATATTATACCAAAAGCTTTTGATCCAAGAGTAGGAAAGGCAGTGGCAGGTGCTGTTGCAAAGGCGGCAAAAGATTCAGGAGTGGCAAGAATCTAACAGACAGAATAATCTGATTGTGGTACTCATTTTTCTTGGACAGGCGTTGCTGTGACAGAAAGGCAATGCCTGTCTGTCCTCATATTTTGATAAAGGCATTGGAGGTACAGCATGGAAAAGGAAAGAATACTGGAACAATTTGAGGACTATCCTGTTATTGCTGCAATTAAGGATGAAACCGGGCTGAAAAAATGTCTGGAATCAGGGGCAGAAATACAGATAGTATTTGTGCTTTATGGAGATCTCTGCAATATCGGGGCTATTGTAGAACGTTTGAAAGAAGGCGGAAAAACTGTGATCATCCACCTTGACCTGATTAGTGGATTGGGAAATCGGGAGATCGTTGTAGATTATATAAAAAATACAACAAAAGCAGATGGGATCATATCTACAAAATCAACCTTGATAAAAAGAGCAAAAGAATTAGATTTTTTTGCAGTTATGCGTTTTTTTATGTTGGATTCCATGGTTTATGAAAATGTGAGAAAACAGATAGAAAATGTAAAGCCGGATATGATAGAAATTATTCCGGGAGCGATGCCTAAGGTGATTTCCAGGCTTTGTGAATTTATTGAGGGTAAGGTTCCAGTGATCGCAGGGGGAATGATCATGGATAAGGAGGATACTATGAAAGCGCTGGGTGCCGGGGCAACAGCAATTTCTACTACAAGACAGAATGTCTGGTTTATGTAAAATAAGAAGGATGAAGGTGCGGAAGTATGGCAAAATATGTGATGGCATTAGATGCGGGGACAACCAGTAACAGATGCATTTTATTTAATGAAAAAGGGCAGATGTGCAGTGTTGCACAGCGGGAGTTCAAACAGATTTTTCCCAAGCCGGGCTGGGTGGAGCATGATGCTAATGAAATTTGGGCCAGTCAGTTGGGAGTAGCTGTGGAAGCTATGAATATGATCGATGCATCGGCAGCGGATATTGCTGCCATCGGAATTACAAACCAGAGAGAAACAACGATTCTTTGGGATAAAAATACAGGGGAACCGGTTTATAATGCCATTGTATGGCAGTGCCGCCGGACGTCAGAATATTGTGATTTTTTAAAAGAGCAGGGGCTGACAGAAAAATTTCGAGAGAAAACAGGACTGGTCATCGATGCATATTTTTCAGCAACAAAGATTAAATGGATTCTTGATAATGTTCCAGGAGCACGTGAAAGAGCAGAAAAGGGTGAACTCTTATTTGGCACCGTGGAAACATGGCTGATTTGGAAACTGACGAAAGGAAAAGCCCATGTAACGGACTATTCCAATGCTGCCAGAACGATGCTTTTTAATATCAATACGCTGGAATGGGATGATGAAATATTACAGATACTGGATATTCCAAAGGCAATCCTTCCTGAGGCAATGCCCAGCAGCTGTGTATATGGAATAGCGGATCCTGCATTTCTGGGAGGGGAAATTCCTATTTCCGGAGCGGCGGGAGATCAGCAGGCTGCTCTTTTTGGACAGACCTGTTTTCAGGCAGGCGATGCAAAAAGCACTTATGGGACAGGCTGCTTTCTTTTGATGAATACAGGAGAAAAGCTGGTGTTCTCGGAAAACGGTCTGATCACAACCATTGCCTGGGGGCTGGATGGAAAAGTGACATACGCTTTGGAAGGTTCTGTTTTTGTGGCAGGCGCAGCCATACAATGGCTTCGTGACGAGATGCGGATCATTGATTCAGCAGAGGATTCTGAGTATATGGCAAAAAAAGTAAAGGATACCAATGGCTGTTATGTGGTTCCGGCATTTACAGGTCTGGGAGCGCCTTACTGGGATCAGTATGCGAGAGGAACGATCGTGGGTATTACCAGAGGCGTAAATAAGTATCATATTATCCGGGCTACATTGGAATCCCTGGCATACCAGGTGAATGATGTTCTGGTTGCCATGAAAGCAGATTCCGGAATTGCGCTTTCTTCTTTAAAAGTAGATGGCGGAGCCAGTGCAAATGATTTTCTGATGCAGACACAGGCAGATATTATCAATGTACCTGTAAACCGACCTCAGTGCGTAGAGACAACAGCCATGGGGGCGGCATATCTGGCCGGGCTTGCAGTCGGATACTGGAAAGATATGGAGGATATTAAAAATAACTGGATGGTCGATCGGACTTTTGTTCCGGTTCTGGAAGAAAAGACACGGACAGAACGGATACAGGGGTGGAAAAAGGCTGTTAAGTATGCTTATGGATGGGCAAAACAGGAACAAATTGAAAACGAATAAAACAGGATAAAAATTATCTAATCAATGCGCTTTTTTTGAAGAAGATATGTGCAAAATGTACTATTTATATTGACAGAAATGAAAACTTATATTATAATTTGTACATAATATATGTGCTGCCTAAGAGAACGGAGAGAAGGGTATACAAGCATTGTTTTGTATACCCTTTTATTGTGTCTACAGGCATTATGCATCCATTATAAGGAGGGACATGAGGATGAACAAAAAAGGTAAAAAGAGTGCTGGTTTCTGGTTGTGTATTTCCTTGATCATTTGTCTTATCAGCTGTATTGGCGCCAGTATGATTCAGACAAATTTTGGAAAAGTCACTGTCAAAGATCTGCGATTTGAAACAGAAAGCGGGCATCAGATGAGTGCATTGCTTCTGAAACCTGACACAGCAACAGCAGAAAATCCTGCACCGGCTATCATTTGCAGCCACGGATGGTATAATAACCGTGAGATGCAGGATCTGAATTATGTTGAGTATGCACGACGCGGATATGTGGTACTTTCAATTGATATGTATGGGCACGGCAATTCAGATAACCTGCCTGCAGGAGACTGGTGGAAACCAGAAAATAATGCAAATGGAATGTATGATGCTGTTAAAATGATGGCTACACTGCCTTATGTTGATAAGGAGAAAATCGGAGTTACAGGACACTCTAACGGGGCACTTGCCAGCCGTACAGCAGTTTTACTGGATAATGAAGCAGAGAAACCTTTGATTGAAGCTGCTCTTCTGGTTTCAAATGATGCCGTTTATAAAGGCGAGGATGGCGCATATTTTAATATGTTTGGAGACAGGGATGCAGGTATTGTTGCATGTCAGTATGATGAATTCTTCCATAGAACCTATAATGAGGATGGCTCTCATACTGCACCGAGAGATTTCCTTAAACAGCCAAATGCACAGTCATTCCTGCATTTTGGCGAGGATCCGGAAGGGCTGGATACACGCGAAGCTGAAACAATCTATAAGGAAGATATAGAGGGGAAAGAAGCGGCTCGTGTGATCTATAATCCCAATATTACACACCCATGGGCACATTTTTCCAAGCGCGTGGTAGATTCAAGTGTACAGTTTTTTGAGGATGCTTTAGGAGCTCCGAATCCAATCAACGGAAGTAATCAGATATGGCAGGTAAAGGTGGTTTTTAATGCTTTGGGACTTGTAGGATTTATTATGTTTGTGGTAAGTTTTGCAAAAGTCTTATTGAGAACAAACTGTTTTTCTTCATTAAGAGTGGAGGAAGAAGTACTTCCGGCACCGGCACTTTCTGGAAAGGAAAAGACATGGTTTTGGGTCAGCAGTATTTTAGGAGCAGTATTTAGTTTTGTTGTTTATATGTTTGGATATAGTGTGATTTCAAAGCTGGTTGGAGGTATTGTTCCGCAGTCAGGGCCTGCATTTATTGGAATCTGGGCGGCTTTATGCGGAGTATTTTCACTGTTTCTTCTTTGGGTTGGCAGGAAGTTTACAAAGGCTCCTTCCAGAACAGAAGAAAATGGTGTTAAGATCAGTGCGAAAAAGCTTGGACTGACCATTCTTCTTGCTCTTATAGTAGCAGTTTCAGCATATGGTCTGGTATTTTTAGCAGATTATTTGTTTAAGACAGATTTCCGCATTTGGGTAGTAGCACTGAAGGCTTTTAATGCAAATATGATTCCGTATATTTTATTATACCTGCCTTTGTTCTTGTTATATTACATACCAAATTCAATTTGTATCAATAGTTATAACTATTTTGAATTAGGAAAAAAACCATGGATAAATACCTGCGTGAATGCAATGTTTAATATTCTACCAAGTGTTGTTATGGTAATCATCATGTATGGATGCTTCTTTATCAGCGGTTATTTACCTAATGAATTTGTTCCGTTCTTCGGAGGCTCAATTATTGGAATCTGGCTTTACCCGGTAATTGTAATTCTGGCTGTGGCAGCAGTGGTTTCCAGAAAACTGTATCGTGCAACGAAGAATCCGTATCTGGCAGGCATCATTATGGCAGTATTAGTTGCAATTATGAGCTGTACCAATACGCTGACCCAGATGTAAGGCAGAAAGTCATTGTCTGAGTTAAATTTGGAATTGTTATAAGTCAAATAAAATCTATAAAAAGCACGCGTTTCTGTAGAAAATAATTCTATGGAACACGTGCTTTGATAAGTTACAGCAAAAATTATATCTGCAGATGGGATTTAATCCAGGCAGAAGTTTATATTGACAGTTTCCTGATATTAGTGATATCCTCAGAACAACACAGAGAATGCAAAACAATTCTGACACTCTCTCTTTAGCTTTGTAAAGAGGGAGTGTGTTTGTTATGCAGCAACAATTCTGATAAAGAGGTTATGAATAAAATGATAAAACAATTTGTTAAAAAACAGTCTCCCGGAAGGCTGATCACAATGGGATTTGCCAGTGTGATACTGATCGGGACATTACTGCTTTTAATGCCGGTATCCATTAAGGAAGGGGCAGAGGTGTCGTTTATTGATGCTTTATTTACTTCTACCAGTGCAGTCTGTGTTACAGGTCTGATCGTAGTGGATACAGCCGATCACTTTACCGCGCTGGGACAGGGGATTATTGCAGTACTGATCCAGATCGGAGGTCTGGGTGTTACATCTGTAGGAGTAGGAATAGTACTTGCCGCAGGAAAAAGAGTCAGTTTCAAAAGCAGGCTTATGGTTAAAGAAGCGTTAAATGTCAGTGATCTGAGGGGAATGGTGAAGCTGGTAAAGGCTATTCTTATCATGACACTGTGCTTTGAAAGTATTGGTGCAGCTTTGAGTTTTGTAGTCTTTGTACAGGATTACAGTCCGCTGCATGCTCTTGGAATCAGTATTTTTCATTCGATTGCCTCTTTTAATAATGCAGGTTTTGATATTTTGGGAGGACTTAGAAATCTGATTCCCTATCAGAATAATGTCCTGCTTAATCTGACAACCTGTTTTCTGATCATATTTGGAGGAATTGGTTTTCTTGTGATTCTGGATATTATAAAAAATAAAAGATTTAAAAAACTCTCGTTTAATTCAAAGATTGTTCTTTCCACCAGCGGAATTCTCCTGGCAGTGGGAACACTGCTGCTGAAAATGACAGAAGACATCAGCTGGATGGGGGCTTTCTTCAACAGTGTTTCGGCCAGGACAGCAGGATTTTCTACATATTCCGTAGGAAGCTTCAGTAATGCAGGACTGTTTGTCTTATGCATTCTTATGTTTATAGGAGCATCTCCGGGGTCTACAGGAGGCGGTATAAAAACAAGTACATTTTTTGTTATGACTCAGAAAGCCAGGGGTATGTGTACTAACGGAGTAACCGGTGCATTCAAAAGAAGCATTTCCAACCAGAATGTTATGAAGGCATTTACCATAACAATGCTTTCAGCCGCAGTAGTGGGCGTGTCTACGTTTCTGATGTGCGTCCTGGAACCGGACTATAGTTTTATGCAGGTGTTTTTTGAAATGGTATCTGCTTTTGGCACCGTTGGTCTTTCCACAGGAATCACTCCTGAACTGGGAATGGCAGCAAAGCTGGTGACAATACTGGTAATGTTTACAGGACGTCTTGGTGCAATTACCATGGTATCCATATGGAGTGATCACAAGGAGCCGAATATCAGGTATTCAGAGGAAACAGTGATCATAGGATAAATATCCGTATTAATGGAAAGATGAGGAAAAGAATATGTTTAAGAAAAAAACAGAAAATGCGTATGCAGTAATAGGGCTTGGCCGTTTTGGAGAGGCGCTGGCGATTATGCTTGCCGAATCAGGAAAAGAAGTGATCGTAGCAGACCGGGATGAAAACAAAATAAAAGAAATGAGGCAGTACACCGAGTATGCTTTCGTAGTTGAAAACTTAAATAAAGAAACTCTGAAGGAAATGGGAATCCAGAACTGTGACGTGGCCATAATCTGCATTGGTGAGCAGGTGGATATAAGCATACTGACGACTATGAGCGTTCTGGAGCTGGGCGTGCCCCGTGTGATTTCAAAGGCTCTCAGTGCGGAACAGGGAGCTGTTCTGGAAAAACTGGGCGCAGAGGTTGTTTATCCGGAACGCGATATGGCAGTCCGCCTTGGAAAAAAACTGTTGTCAGGACAGCTGATCGATTATGTTGCCCTGCTGAATGATGTGGAAATTCGACAGATCCAGGTGCCGGAAAGTCTGGATGGAAAAACAGTGAAAGAAATAGAACTGCGCCAAAAATTTCGCCTGAATATTATTGCTATTGAAAATATAAGCGGAACAAATACAGAAGTAGTACCTGAGGATGTTTTGAAAAAAGACGATATTATTGTGGTTATTGGGAAGATTAAAAATATTAACAGCTTTGAAGAGTCTTTATAATTAAGAAAAAAGTGTGAAATTAGCACTCGCCTCTTTACATTGCTAGCAAAATGTGATATGTTATATAAGAACTAGAACAAGACGACAAATATTGCTGCAGATTTTTAGCAATAGTCAATCACTTTTTGTATAGATACAGGGAGGAGAGCCTATGAATATCAGTAAATTTACACAGAAATCCATACAGGCTGTTCAGGATCTGGAAAAGATCGCCTACGAATACGGTAATCAGGAGGTAGAACAGGAGCATCTTCTGTATGCACTTCTGACGCAGGAAGACAGTCTGATCCTTAAACTCATCGAGAAGATGGAGATCAATAAGGAATATTTTATAAACACAGTAAAAAAAGCCCTGGATGCCAGAGTGAAGGTCAGCGGCGGCGATCTGCGGTTCGGACAGTATCTGAATAAGTCGCTGGTCAGTGCAGAGGATGAGGCGAAAGCTATGGGAGACGAGTATGTTTCAGTAGAGCATCTGTTTCTGTCTCTTCTGAAGCAGCCAAGCCCCAGTATGAAAAAAATCTTCGATGAATTCGGGATCACCCGGGAAAGATTTTTACAGGCGCTTTCTACCGTAAGGGGGAATCAGAGGGTAGTCAGCGACAACCCGGAGGCAACATATGATACTTTAAATAAGTATGGAGAGGATCTGGTGGAAAAAGCCAGAAACCAGAAGCTGGATCCGGTGATCGGCCGTGATGCAGAAATCCGGAACATTGTCAGGATTCTTTCCCGTAAAACAAAAAATAACCCGGTTCTGATTGGTGAGCCAGGTGTCGGAAAGACCGCAGCTATCGAAGGACTGGCACAGAGGATTGTGGCAGGAGACGTTCCGGAGGGACTGAAAAATAAAAAGATTTTTGCTCTGGATATGGGAGCTCTTGTTGCAGGAGCCAAATACAGAGGCGAGTTCGAGGAACGTCTGAAGGCGGTTCTTGAAGAGGTGAAAAAAAGCGAAGGAAATATCATTCTCTTTATTGATGAGCTTCATCTGATCGTAGGAGCCGGTAAGACAGACGGTGCTATGGATGCAGGAAATATGCTGAAGCCTATGCTGGCAAGAGGAGAACTTCACTGTATCGGCGCTACTACTCTGGATGAATACCGCCAGTATATCGAAAAAGACGCTGCCCTGGAGCGCCGTTTCCAGCCGGTTATGGTAGATGAACCTACGGTGGAGGATACGATTTCCATCCTCCGTGGACTGAAAGAACGTTATGAGGTATTCCATGGAGTAAAGATCACAGACAGTGCTCTTGTGGCAGCGGCAACTCTTTCTCACAGATATATTACAGACCGATTCCTTCCGGATAAGGCCATTGACCTGGTGGATGAAGCCTGCGCGCTGATCAAGACAGAGCTGGATTCCATGCCTACCGAGCTGGATGAGCAGAGACGTAAGATCATGCAGATGGAGATCGAGGAGTCTGCCCTGAAAAAAGAAACCGATAACTTAAGTAAGGAACGACTGGCAGATCTTCAGAAGGAACTGGCAGATCTGCGGGATGTGTTTAACACACAGAAAGCACAGTGGGATAATGAGAAGCACTCTGTAGAAAAACTTCAGAAGCTTCGTGAACAGATTGAGGATGTAAACAAGCAGATTCAGAAAGCACAGCAGAGCTATGATCTGGAAAAGGCGGCAGAGCTTCAGTATGGAGAGCTTCCAAGACTTCAGCAGCAGCTTGAGATTGAGGAACGCAATACCAGAGAAAGCGGTCATCAGCTTGTGCATGAAGCAGTGACGGATGATGAGATCGCAAGGATCATTTCCCGGTGGACGGGTATTCCGGTGACCAGACTGACTGAAGGAGAGAGAGCAAAGCTTCTTACTCTGGAGGATGAGCTTCATAAACGTGTGATCGGGCAGGATGAAGGAGTTCGTCTGGTGACAGATGCAATCCTGCGTTCCAAAGCCGGGATCAAGGATCCAAGCAAACCCATTGGTTCGTTCCTGTTCCTTGGACCTACCGGCGTGGGTAAGACGGAGCTGGCCAAGACTCTTGCAGCCACACTTTTTGATGATGAGCAGAATATGGTCCGTATTGACATGAGTGAATATATGGAGAAATATTCAGTATCCCGTCTTATCGGAGCGCCTCCGGGATATGTAGGCTATGAAGAAGGCGGTCAGCTGACAGAGGCTGTACGCCGGAAACCGTATAGTGTTGTACTTTTTGATGAAATTGAAAAAGCCCATCCGGATGTGTTCAATGTACTTCTTCAGGTACTGGATGACGGACGTATCACCGATTCTCAGGGACGTACCGTGGATTTCAAGAACACCATTTTGATCATGACCTCTAATATTGGATCGCCATATCTTCTGGATGGAATTGACGATAATGGAGACATCAAACCAGAGGCTCAGGATATGGTCATGAACGATCTGCGGGGACACTTCCGTCCGGAGTTTTTGAACCGTCTTGATGAAATAATTATGTTTAAACCCTTGACAAAAGATAATATTGGTAACATAGTAGACCTGATGGTGGCAGAGCTGGATAAGCGCCTGTCCGACCAGGAACTTTCTCTGACCCTGACAGAGGCTGCCAAGGCACAGGTGGTAGAGAATGGCTATGATCCTGTATATGGCGCCCGCCCGTTGAAACGGTATCTGCAGAATTATGTGGAGACACTTGCCGCAAAGAAGATTCTTTCCGGTGATGTTCATGCAGGTGATATATTGGAACTGGATGTTCAGGAAGGGAAGTTTATTATCAATGTAAAGGATGGTAACAGATGATACCTAAGGACCCGGTGATTTTACTGAGTTATGTAAACACACAGCTTCGGGATTATTATGAATCCCTGGAGGCTCTCTGTACCTGCAGAGGCCTTAAGAAAAATGAACTGGTGGAAAAGCTGAAGTCGATTGATTATGAATATGATGAGGCAACGAACCAGTTTATATAAGAAAAAGAAAGAAAAGCCAGAGAAAAAGTCCTGTGTAAAGGACAGATTTCTCTGGCTTTTTATGAATGCAGAGAAAAATATAATTACCCGTCTAATGATTATAATGTGAAAAAAATGTGTTCAAAAGATAAAAAAAAGTGTAAAGTGCACAAAAATCACTTGCCTTTTTTGTGCAAATGAGTATTATATACAATTAGCCGACTAATTAAAAAGGAGGTAAAAATGGAACCAGTAAAAGAATCAGAGGAAATAGGATTTCAGGACTTGTTCGTACAGCTGAACAGGGCATATGCATCGAAATGCTTTCGCCAGATGTCTGCATTGGGGATCCATCCCGGTCAGATTCCTTTTATCATGCTTTTGTCCCAGCATGAGGATATGAGCCAGAAGGAAATCGCGGAGGAGCTTCAGGTGAAGCCGCCCACGGTCAATGTCATGGTGCAGCGTATGGAAAAAGCCGGGATTATCGGACGGAAGCACGATCCGGATGACCAGAGAGTAACCAGGGTTTTTCTTACAGAAAAAGGTCAGAAGATGAAGGCTCTTGCTGCCAGACAGGTAGAAAAAAATGAAATCTATGTGCAGAAGGGATTTACTGATACGGAAAAATGTCTGTTTCGACGTTTCATGGAGCAGATCATTGAGAATATTTACAGTATCCCGGAGAATGCCGAGGAGAAAATTATGGGAAAAGGAGAGTCGGACAATTGATCAAGTTAATGAAATATCTGAAAAGATCAGCCGGATATGTGGTGCTGATTATTGCCCTGCTGTTTTTGCAGGCATATTGTGATCTGTCTTTGCCGGATTATACTTCCAGGATCGTGAATGTGGGGATCCAGCAGAAAGGTATTGAAGACGGTGTGCCGGAGAAGCTTCGGAAATCATCTATGGATAGTCTGAAGCTGTTTATGAGCGAGGAAGATGCTTCTGAAATAGAGGAAGCCTACACAGAGGAGGGAGATACTTACATCCTCCGCAAAGATATGGACAGGGAAACCAGAGAAGAACTGAATGAAAGCTTTGGAAAGCCTATGCTGATTCTTATGGGTATTACTGCAGGTGGTGAGGAATCAGAAAAGATGCTGGCAGAAATGGGTATTCCAGAAGGCGCTGATCCGATTCAGGCTATTGCAGCTATGCCGGAAGAGGCAAAAGTACAAATGACCGAAGCTATGGAAGAAAAATTTTCAGAAATGCCGGATTCCATCATTACTCAGGCAGCAGTTTCCTATGTGCAGATGGAGTATAAAGCCATGGGAGAGGATATCGACGAAATTCAGATGAGCTATATCGGGAAGGCAGGTCTGAAGATGATCCTGATGGCGCTTCTGATCATGGCGGCCTCCATCTCTGTTGTATTTCTTTCTGCAAAAGTGGCAGCCAGCCTTGGACATGATATCAGAGGGGATGTATACAGGAAGGTCATTGGATTTTCCAGCAATGAATATAATAAATTTTCCACAGCGTCTCTGATTACAAGAAGTACCAACGATGTGCAGCAGGTTCAGCAGACAATGGCTATGATGTTCCGGATCGTACTGTATGCACCGATCATTGGTATCGGAGGTGTTCTCCGTGTTCTGGATACGGATTCTTCCATGACCTGGATCCTTGGTGTGGGTGTAGTTCTGATCCTTGTTCTGATCGGGCTTCTTTTTTCCATTGCCATGCCGAAGTTTACAAAACTTCAGGTGCTGATTGACAGGCTGAACCTTGTTACCCGTGAGATACTTACGGGAATTCCGGTGATCCGTGCTTTCAGCCGGGAAAAACATGAGGAAGAACGATTTGAGGATGCAAACCGCATCCTGACAAAAACCAATCTGTTTGTGAACCGGTGTATGACCTTTATGATGCCTTCTATGATGCTGATCATGAATGGGATTTCTGTTCTGATCGTATATAATGGTTCTCATGCAGTAGACGCTGGAAATATGCAGGTGGGGGATATGATGGCATTTATTCAGTATGCTATGCAGATCATTATGGCATTTCTGATGATCACAGCAATGTCTATTATGCTTCCCAGAGCCAATGTAGCGGCTCTTCGTATTGTGGAGATCCTGGAGACAGAAAATTCTCTGGAAGATCCGCAGGATCCGCTCCAGCCCGCTGCAGACCTGGCAGGAACAGTGGAATTTGATCGTGTATCCTTTGCTTATCCGGATGCAGGAGAAAATGTGCTGACAGATATCAGCTTTAAGCTTCAGAAGGGACAGACCCTTGCTGTGATCGGAAGCACCGGAAGCGGAAAAAGTACTCTGATTAATCTGATCCCCAGATTTTATGATGTGACAGAGGGGCACGTCAGAGTAGATGGTATAGATGTCAGAGAAATGACTCAGAAAAATTTAAGAGACCGTATAGGCTATGTTCCCCAGAAAGGTGTTCTTTTTTCCGGAACTATTGATTCCAATATCCGGTATGGAAAGACGGATATTTCCCAGGAACAGGTAAAAGAGGCGGCGGAAGTTGCCCAGGCACGGGATTTTATTGAAGAAAAGCCCCATGGATATGACTCCCCTGTATCTCAGGGAGGTACTAATGTATCTGGAGGACAGAAGCAGAGACTTTCCATTGCAAGGGCTATCGCAAGGGATCCGGAGATATTTATCTTTGACGACAGCTTTTCCGCTCTTGATTTTAAGACGGATAAAACTCTGAGACAGGCATTGAAGGAACATACCGAAAATGCGACTACCATTATCGTGGCGCAGCGTATCAGTACCATTCTGGGGGCAGATCAGATCCTTGTACTGGATGAGGGAAGGATGGCAGGCCTCGGAACCCACAGAGAACTGATGAAAAACTGTGAGGTATACCGTCAGATCGCCATGTCGCAGCTATCAGAGGAGGAACTGGCAAATGAGTGAAAATAGAAGAGGCCGTATGGGGGGACCCATGGGTCATGGAAGAGGAATGCATGGAGGAGAAAAAGCCAAAGACTTTAAAGGTTCTATGGCAAGGATTCTTCGTTATATGGGAAGATATAAATTCCGTTTTATCCTGATGTTCTTTTTTGCAGTGGCAGGAACGATATTTAATATCTGGGGACCTAAGATCCTTGGAAAAGCCACCACAGAACTGTTTTCCGGTCTTGTGGCAAAGGTAAACGGCACAGGCGGCATTGATTTTGAAAAAATCGGGATGATTCTTTTAAGTGTTATGGCACTGTATCTGGTAAGTTCCTGTTTCTCTTTTATCCAGGGATTTGTCATGACCGGGATCTCCAACGATGTGACTTATAATCTGAGAAAAGATATTTCCAGAAAGATCAACCGTCTTCCTCTGAATTATTTTGAGAGCAGAACAAATGGAGAGATTCTTTCCAGAGTTACCAATGATGTGGATACTCTGCAGATGAGCCTGAACCAGAGTATGACCCAGCTGATCACTTCTGTGACGACTTTGATCGGTGTTCTGTTCATGATGTTGTCTATCAATGTGTGGATGACGATGGCAGCCCTTTTGATCCTGCCGGTTTCCATGGTGATCATTAATTTTGTGATGAAACATTCCCAGAAATATTTCCGGGATCAGCAGAGTTATCTTGGAAAAGTAAACGGACAGATCGAGGAAAATTACGGCGGACATAATGTAGTCAAGGTGTTCAGCAAGGAACAGGATGTAGTAAGGGAATTTGAAGAAGATAACAAAAAGCTTTATGAGTCAGCATGGAAATCCCAGTTCTTTTCCGGAATGATGATGCCTGTCATGCAGTTTGTAGGTAATCTGGGCTATGTGATGGTTGCCTTTCTGGGAGGCGTATTTACCATTAAAGGAAGTATTGAAGTTGGGGATATCCAGTCCTTCTTCCAGTATATCAGGAACTTTACCCAGCCGATCCAGCAGATCGCTCAGGTAACCAACCTTCTGCAGTCTTCTGCAGCAGCTTCCGAGCGGGTGTTTGAATTTCTGGATGAGCCGGAAGAAGAGCAGAAAGCAGAAAATGCGGTTTCCGTTGAGAATCTTTCCGGTGAGGTACAGTTTGACCATGTTTCTTTCGGATATGATCCGGAGAAGATCATCATCCATGATTTTTCAGCAAAGGTGAAAGATGGTCAGAAGATTGCCATTGTAGGACCTACTGGCGCTGGAAAGACTACAATGGTGAAGCTGCTTATGAGATTTTATGACGTAAACAGCGGGCAGATCCGGGTGGATGGTCATGATATCAAAGATTTTAACAGAAGTGAGCTTCGGGAGATGTTTGGTATGGTGCTTCAGGATACATGGCTTTTTTCCGGAACGATTATGGAAAATATCCGTTACGGAAGGCTGGATGCCACAGATAAAGAAGTTATCGCAGCAGCAAAGGCGGCTCATATCCATAACTTTATCATGCAGCAGCCCGGCGGTTATCAGATGGTGCTGGATGAAGAAACCAGTAATATCTCACAGGGTCAGAAACAGCTTCTTACCATTGCCAGAGCTATTCTTGCAGATAATAAGATACTGATCCTGGATGAGGCAACCTCTTCGGTAGATACCCGAACGGAAATGCGGATCCAGAAAGCAATGAACAATCTGATGAAAGGAAGGACCAGCTTTGTGATCGCTCATCGTCTTTCCACTATTAAGGATGCAGATCTGATCCTGGTAATGAAGGATGGAGATATCATCGAACAGGGAAATCATAAGGAACTTCTGGAAAAAGGCGGTTTTTATGCAGAACTGTATAACAGCCAGTTTGAAAACAGCGGAAAAGACCAGATGTGTTCCTGAAAAGAACAAAGCGGAGTGTTTTTATGCAATAGGAAAATCAGTACAAAATATACTGCTTTCCTATTGCATAGGAAGAGAGCAGCCGGTGACAGAAACCTTGTCATCTGCTGCTCTTTTGGATATAATGAAAGTTATCTGCATGTAAAATACTGTAAAAATACTCTTTCGGGGGATTGTATATTACAGCTTGATCCGGAGTTTCGTGTATGATAAAAATGATACCAGAAAAAATCCAGTATAAAGGAGGATTTAATATGATCGTAACCACAACAAATTCCATAGAAGGAAAAAGAATTACAGAATACAAAGGGATTGTGTTTGGTGAAGTCGTCAGCGGCGTAAACGTGCTGAAAGATTTTACCGCAGGAGTCAGAAACTTTTTTGGAGGAAGATCAGCCGGTTATGAGGAAGAGCTTCAGAATGCCAGAGAAGAAGCTATCCGTGAAATGGAAGAAAGGGCAGCGGGACGGGGTGCCAATGCAGTGATTGGTGTGGACGTAGACTATGAAGTTCTGGGAAGTGATAATGGAATGCTCATGGTAACTGTCAGCGGTACAGCTGTTGTGGTCTCATAATTCGATGTCCGCAGAAAAGACAGGACAGGAATATCTGGATCAGGTGATCTCCTGCCTCCGCAAAAGACTGGAGGAGGTAAACGCTTCTATTGAAGCAGGAGCCAGGGAGATCGAAGACATGCACGAATATTATTGGGAAAATTATACTGAGATGGATCAGTACGGATATGAGGAATTTGATAATCGGCAGGCGCTTCTGGCACAGGTGAATGCAAACCAGGAGCAGCTTCTTCTTCGCAAAAGATTTCGGAATATGCTGGATTCTCCCTTTTTTGGAAGGGTGGATTTTATCTACGAAGGGGATGAGGAACCGGAACAGTTCTATATCGGTATTGGTAATCTGGCAGAGAGGGCAGGAGGACGCCCTCTGGTCAATGACTGGAGAGCGCCTGTCAGCGGGCTGTTTTATGATTATGACAAAGGACCGGCATCTTACGAAGCGCCTATGGGAACGCTTACCGGAGAGATAAGCTCCAAGTGGCAATATAAGATCCGCCGTGGAGAAATGGTCTATGAATTTGAAAGTGATATCAAGATCGATGACGATATCCTGAAAGCAGAGCTTGGAAGCAGCGGTGAAATCCAGCTGAAAAATATCATCCGCACCATTCAGAAGGAGCAGAACGCCATTATTCGAAACACAGAAGATCGGATTATGGCGATCCAGGGTACAGCTGGAAGCGGAAAGACCTCTGTGGCTCTTCACAGGATCGCCTATCTTCTTTATCATGACAGGAAGAACCTGAAATCTTCCAATATTCTGATCCTTTCACCCAACAGTGTGTTTGCTGATTATATTTCCCATATCCTGCCTGAACTTGGAGAAGAAAATATCCGGGAAATGAGTTTTGATCTCTTTGCCTACCGGGATCTTCAGGATATTGCAGCTGACTGTGAGGACAAGTATGACCAGATCGAGAAGACAGTGAAGAATCCATCCACCTGGAAGCAGTACAGAGAAAAACAGTCTCTGGAGTTTGCATCCCTCCTGGACGGGTTTATGCTGGAACTGGAGGATGAGCTGATGAACTTCCGGGATGTGGAGTATAAAGGCTGTGTGATGACAGAATCTGAGATCATCCGGCTGTTTTATGACAGATTTCCGGATATTCCCCTTTTATCCAGAATGGAAGCTATTTCGGAATATTTTATCGATCAGGTGGAAACACTACGTGACAGAGATCTTTCTGAAGAGGAAAGAGAAGAGATCACGGATAAATTTATGAAAATGTACAGTACCAGAGACTGTTATGTGCTTTACAGCCGTTTTCTGGACAGAAAGGGTTATCAGCCATTGCCGAAACGCCCTGTGGAAAAACGTGCTCTTAAATATGAGGATGTTTATCCTCTTCTTTATCTGAAACATCATTTGATCCGGTGCAGGACGCACAGTGAGATCCGTCATCTGGTGGTAGATGAGATGCAGGATTATTCCTGGATTCAGTATCTTCTTTTGCAGAAGCTTTTTCCATGCAGGATGACGATTTTGGGAGATAAAGCTCAGACCATGGAGGAAGAGCAGCAGGATGTGATGAAATTCCTGCCGAAGATTTTTGGAAGGAATATCCGAAAGATCTATATGAACAGAAGCTACCGCAATACGGTGGAGATCGCAGAATATGCCAACCGACTGACAGGAATTACAGATATGGAGCTGTTTGAACGTCACGGAGCGCCTGTTCAGGAGGAAAGCTTTGCATCTCAGGAGGAAGCTCTGGATGCTGTTCTTGAAGGCTGGCTGGAGGCAGAAGATCGTCTGGAGACGGCGGCTGTGATATTGATGACAGAAAAAGAGGCAGAGGAAGCTTCTATGTATCTGAAGAAACGTCTGGAGGAACTGTCTCCCGAGAAAGAAGACAGACTGTCGTATCTTGACAGGAACAGCGGCAGATTCCAGAAGGGACTGACTGTCACGACCTTTTATCTTGCAAAGGGATTGGAATTCGACAGAGTTTATGGTGTTTTTACAGGAAAAGACCAGACTCCCTTAAAGACACAGGCGGAATATATTACTGCAACAAGAGCGCTCCATGAGTTGTTTATGTACAGGATCTGTTAATGGGAACAGAACGCAGAAACTGCTGTCAGGATACAGCAGACGACAGGATTTAAAACAGAAAATATGACAGAAGTTTATATTTTCTTCATAGGATTTTCACATTGCGGCACGGAAAATTTATTGACAGGCATGTAATAAAATTGTAAAATATGGTACAAAGACTTCAATTATGATTCGTATTTAAGGAGGATATCATGAAGAATAAAAAATTACTTGCTGTTCTGGCACTTACAGTAACTGCATCTGTTTTTATGGCAGGCTGCGGCTTTGGCGGCGACGAACCGGAGGAACAGAAGGTTGTCAGCGTAACACCTGCACCGGAAGTGACCAAGGCACCGACTGCGACACCGACCATCGCTCCTAATGTACAGAACACCACTTATACATCAGCTGACAAATCTGTTTCTATCAACCTTCCGGATGCTACCTGGGCAAACAAGACAGATGAGTCAGACACCATCAGTTTCGAATCACCGGATAATGGAAATATCCTGATCCTTCATGGACAGGGTGAGGAGACTATGGCAGCGACTGTGATCCCAAGCACCCAGGATATGGCAGTTTCTCTGGAACAGGCAGATGGCGAAAAGGTTCAGGGAACAGACTTTGAAATTCAGGACTATAAGGCAGAAGATGTAAACGGAATCGGTGTTTACAGCTATGTAACGAAGATGCTGAACACAGAAAAGAGCGGCGGTTCTCTTTACGTGATCCATAAAGTGTTTGCCAATGCCAGCGAATATTATACAATCGAGGCGTCTGTGAAGAATGAGGCAGCCCTTGCTTCTGTGAAAAGTGCAGTGGATTCCTTTAAAATCCTTGGAAACTCTACTCTGAAAGAAGCAGCTCCTGGAACAGCACCGGCAGCAGGAACTACAACAGGAACCGACGGAGCAGGAGCGGCAGATGCAGCAGACAATAATGCCGGCACAAATGCACCGGCAGCAGAAAATGGCGGAGCGGACGCTGCGGCAGGAACTGATGCAGGAACTTCAGATACAACGGGAACCGACACAGGATCTGATGAAAGTGCTTCTTCTGGAACGACTAATTCCGGTGGATTTACAGAGGAGCAGCTCAGTAATACAGATGCTACAAGAACTATCTACAGAAACTCTGACGGACATCCGATCGTGATCCAGCCGGACGGAAACGGCAGCTGGGTGGACTTTGACGGTAATACTTATAACTTTGCAAACGACGAGGATGTTTATGCAGAGGACGGAACCGATTATTACTGGCACGGAGAGGCTGCAGACGTATACTATATGCCAGTTCAGTAATTACGGCAGGAGTATCATATAGCAGACAGTAAAGGCAGGTGAGAGATCATCTGCCTTTTTATAAGGAGTGGGACAGTGGAAGCATACGGGAAATTTGCACAGGTCTATGATATGTTCATGGACAACATAGATTATGAAAAATGGGCGGAATATATAGAAAATCACCTGAAAGCCCGGGGGATAGAAGACGGTCTTGTGCTGGAGCTTGGCTGCGGCACAGGGACGATGACAGGATTGCTGGCACAAAAAGGATATGATATGATCGGTGTGGACAATTCTGAAGAAATGCTGGCAGAGGCCATGAAGAAAAAAATGGAGACCGGACAGGATATTTTGTATCTTTTGCAGGATATGCAGGAGTTTGAGCTGTATGGAACGGTGCGGGCAGTGGTAAGTGTCTGCGACAGTCTGAATTACATCACGGACAGAGAAGAGCTTCTTCAGGTATTCCGTCTGGTAAATAATTATCTGGATCCGAAGGGAATCTTTTTGTTTGATATGAATACCGTACATAAATACAGAGATATCCTTGGAGAGACAACCATTGCGGAAAACCGTGACGAAGGAAGCTTTATCTGGGAAAACAGTTATGATCCGGAAAATGGGATCAATATTTATGAGCTGGCTGTTTTTCTTCCACGAGAGGACGGCCTCTACGAAAAATGTGAGGAGCTGCACTGCCAGAAGGCCTATGAACAGAAGGAAATCCAGGATCTGATCCGGGAGGCGGGGATGGAACTTCTGGCGGTTTATGATGCCTATACCATGGAACCTGCCCGGGAGGACAGTGAGCGCCTGTTTTTTGTGGTAGGAGAAAAAGGGAAAGAAGTTTAAGTAAAACGATTTTAGAATATGATGATCCAGGAGGAAAGAAATGAAAGATTATATTGTAAGAGCAACAGCAGCAGACAGCCAGGTCCGTGCATTTGCCGCTGTGACAAGAGAGACAGTAGAGGCAGCAAGAAAGGCACATAATACCAGCCCGGCAGCAACGGCTGCTCTGGGACGTCTTCTTACAGCAGGCGCAATGATGGGCGTGATGATGAAGGGAGAGAAAGATATCCTTACTCTTCAGATCAAGGCTGATGGTCCCATCAACGGAATCACTGTTACAGCAGATTCCCAGGGAAGAGTAAAAGGTTATGTGGGAAATCCGGAGGTGATCCTTCCTGCAAATGAAAAGGGAAAACTGGATGTGTCCGGCGCAGTTGGAAATGGTTTTCTGAATGTGATTAAGGATATGGGTCTGAAAGAGCCTTATTCCGGACAGGTGGATCTGCAGACCGGAGAGATTGCAGAAGATCTGACCTATTACTTTGCAGTCAGTGAGCAGGTTCCGTCAGCAGTTGGCCTTGGAGTTCTGATGAATAAGGATAATACGGTGCAGCAGGCCGGAGGATTTATTGTGCAGGTTATGCCTTTTGCAGAAGAAAAGACCATTGCAAAGCTGGAGGAGAATATCCAGAAGATCCAGTCAGTTACTACACTTCTGGAGCAGGGACATACACCGGAGAGTCTTCTTGAGGCGGTATTTGAAGGATTCGAGGTGGAGATCATGGATAAGGTTCCGGCAGAGTTTTACTGCAACTGCAGCAAGGAACGTGTGGAAAAAGCCCTGATCAGTATCGGACGCAAGGATCTGAATGAGATGATTCAGGAAGGGAAAGAAGTAGAGCTGAACTGCCACTTCTGTAACACCAATTATGTGTTCAATGTGGAAGAACTGAAAGAAATTCTCAGAAAATGTAAATAAGAACTGTGATAAGACGCCGGCCCGTTGCTGTGAACGGAGTGAACAGTAACGCCGGATGTCCGGCAGGAACGGACAGGAAAGGGGAAAATATGAAGGATGGATTTATAAAGGTCAGTGCAGGAACTCCGGATGTAAGAGTTGGAGACTGCGAATATAATGCAGATGAGATCATCCGTATGACCCATGAAATGGAAGGACAGGGAGCCAGGATCATGGTGTTTCCGGAGCTTTGTATCACCTCCTACAGCTGCGGAGATCTTTTCTGGCAGGAAACCCTTCTGAATGAAGCAAAGGCACAGCTGATCCGAATTGCGGAAGAAACAGGAGATGTGGATGGTCTGATCTTTGTAGGGCTTCCTATGGAGTATAACGGAAAGCTTTATAACGTGGCTGCCGGGATCAGTGGGGGAGAAGTTCTGGGTCTGGTGCCCAAAATAAATATCCCGAATTATAACGAGTTTTATGAAAGCCGTTATTTTACATCCGGAAAAGAGGTGAACGGATGGGTTACTTTCTGTCACAGCGACGGCTTTGACACAGAGTATCCGGAGTATGAAGTTACGGTTTCTCCGCACTTACTTTTTACCTGTCCGCAGATGCCTGAGCTGAAGGTGGCAGCAGAAATCTGTGAGGATCTCTGGGTGGCAGATCCTCCAAGCACCTGTCACGCTTATCATGGAGCAAATTTGATCGTTAATCTTTCTGCCAGTGATGAGCTGGTTGGAAAGGACAGCTATCGAAGGAATCTGGTCAGCAGTCAGTCTGCAAGACTGGTGTGCGGTTATGTTTATGCTTCTGCCGGAATCGGGGAGTCTACCCAGGATGTGGTGTATGCAGGCCATGATCTGATCGCGGAAAACGGCACAGTCCTTGCAGAAAGCAGGAAGTTTACCAACGGGGCAGTCTACGGCGTAATGGATATCCGGAAGCTGGTCAATGAGCGCAGACGAATGACTACCTTTCAGTTTGCAGCGGACAAAGCTCAGGAGATGGAGTCTTATTATGATGAAGTGTTCTTTGATCTGCAGATAACAGAAACAGATCTGACAGGTCTGATTGATTCCAGACCTTTTGTGCCGGCTTCCATGGAAGAAAGAGAACGCCGCTGCGATGAGATCCTGAATATCCAGGCAGCAGGTCTGATGAGACGACTTGCACATATCCACTGCCAGAATGCAGTGATTGGTCTGTCCGGAGGTCTGGATTCTACTCTTGCGCTTCTGGTGACCGTTCGTGCCTTTGATATGCTGGGCATTCCAAGAGAAAAGATTACAGCTGTGACCATGCCCTGCTTCGGAACTACAGACAGAACCTACAACAATGCCTGTCAGCTGAGCCTCTGCCTGGGAACAGAGCTTCGCGAAGTGAACATCCGGGAGACGGTAAGTCTTCATTTCCGGGATATCGGACATGATCCGGAAATTCATGATGTCACATACGAAAACAGTCAGGCAAGAGAGAGAACTCAGATTTTGATGGACATTGCAAACCAGAAGGGCGGTATTGTGATCGGAACCGGCGATCTTTCTGAACTGGCGCTGGGATGGGCTACCTTTAACGGAGACCATATGTCCATGTACGGAGTAAACGGCTCCGTTCCAAAGACACTGGTACGCCATCTGGTGAGATATTATGCAGATACCTGCGGAGAAAAGAAACTGTCAGAGATCCTTCTGGATATTCTGGACACTCCAGTAAGCCCGGAACTGCTTCCGCCAAAGGACGGCAAGATCGCTCAGAAAACAGAGGATCTGGTAGGACCTTATGAACTTCATGACTTTTTCCTGTATCATATGCTTCGCTGGACCTGTCCGCCGGCAAAGATCTTTCGTATGGCAAAGACTGCTTTTGCCGGAGAATATGATGAGGAAACCATACTGAAATGGCTGAAGACCTTTTACAGACGGTTCTTTACCCAGCAGTTTAAGCGTTCCTGTCTGCCGGACGGCCCGAAGGTGGGAAGCGTGGCAGTTTCTCCAAGGGGAGATCTGCGTATGCCAAGTGATGCCTGCGGAACCCTGTGGCTGAGAGAAGTGGATAAAATAAAAATCTGAAAAATACCCGTTATCGGAAAAATGTAAAAATCCGGTAACGGGTATTTTTTAATGGATTTCTGCTTTTTTAACAGCGTCCTGGATGGCATGGATCAGCATCAGAGAGGTGTATTTCTGATCACTTGCATATTCCAGTTCATCCAGCTCACATCCACTGTAGATCTGACTTGCCAGCTCCTCGATGGCAGGTTCTACAAGCGGAAACATGGTCGCTGTACTTTCGCTTAAATTTGCCAGATGGATAGACCGGATCCTGTCTGCATCTACCGTGACTTCCACATCAAAGCTGTTTCCGCTCAGCGCAATGGAAGAACGGTAGATTCCCGGAGTGTAGACAGCGTCAGGAGTTGTGGAAGCTGTTTCTGCTCTGCCGGGACCGAACATGACAAATAGCAGGATCCCCAGAATAGTGAGAAATAAAAGGAAGATCCCTGTATAAATGATCTCCTTCATATGTAAAACAATGATCTTGGTTCTGGAACTCATATGGCTGCCTCCTGGTCAGAATATGTAAGGATTGTTGCGAATAACGGCTGTATGGGTCATACAGGATAAGAAAAGAACTTATGATTTATCATATGCGGGGAGAGAATGTTTTATGATAAGATGATGAGGTCAAAAGATGCCTGGTATCAAAAAAATGAGTGATTGTGAAAAACGAACATATGTGCTACAATAGAAGAAAAAATTCAGGGAGGAAATTATGCCGCTTCAGTTTATCATTGGAAATTCCGGGGCAGGGAAATCTTATACAGCTTTTCAGAGCCTGATCTCTGACGCAATGGCTCATCCGGAGAAAATATATTATGTGATCGTGCCGGAGCAGTTTACCATGCAGACCCAGAAAACTCTGGTGCAGATGCATCCGGACGGAGGGATTCTGAATATTGATGTTCTGAGTTTTGATCGTCTTGCCTACCGTGTGTTGGAAGAAACCGGCGGCGATATCAGAAGGGTACTGGAAGAAACAGGAAAAAATATGATCCTCCAGAAACTGGTTCAGAAGCACCAGAGGGAATTGGTATATCTGAAAAATCAGATGAAAAAGCCGGGATATCTGGATGAGGTAAAATCGCTGATCTCGGAATTTATGCAGTACAGTGTAGGAGAGGCTGAGATAAAGAAGATGCAGGAGGACGCGGCAGACCGAACTCTTCTTCAAATGAAGTTGCAGGATGTTTCTGTTCTGTACCACGGATTTCGGGACTATCTGAAGGACCATTATATGACTGCGGAGGAAGTTCTGGAAATTCTGGCAAAGCAGCTTGTTTTTTCGGAAAAACTGAAAAACAGTGTTCTTTTGCTGGACGGCTTTACCGGCTTTACGCCTGTACAGATCAATGTGATAAGAGAACTTCTTATGGTATGTGAAAAGGTTTCTGTTACAGTGACTATGGACGTGCGGGAGCCGTTTCTGTATAAAGAAAAGTCTCATCAGCTTTTTTATATGAGTCACAAGATGATCCGGAGCCTCTGTGACCTTACCAAAGATATTCTGGATCCTGTCCGGGTGGCTCCGGGTAAAGAATCCCGTCATGCCCGGGCTGCGGCGCTGGCTTTTCTGGAACAGAATATCTTCCGGTATCAGAAAAAGATCTTTTCCGGCAAACAGGATTCCATAAGGATTTTCTGTGCAGGAGACCCGGTCAGAGAGATGGAGGAGACCGCAAGAAGGATCCTTCGGCTTGTGCGGGAGGATGGCTGCCGTTATGGAGAGATCGCGGTGATTACAGGAGATCTGGAAACCTATGGAAATCTTGCAAGACAGGCATTTGAAGATGCAGGAATTCCTTTCTTTGTAGATGAAAAGCATTCGATTCTTATGAATCCTTTTGTAGAATATGTCCGGGCTGCCCTGGAAATGGCTGCCCAGGGATTTTCCTATGAAAGTGTATTTCGGTATCTCAGATGCGGAATGTCTGATGTGACAAGAGAGGAGACAGACTGGCTGGAGAACTATGTAGTGGCACTGGGAATCCGCGGCTTTAAACGGTGGAAGGAAAAGTGGGTACGCGTTTATCGGGGAATGAAGGAAGAATCTCTTCTGGAGATCAACCGGATCCGCGAGAAATTTACAGAAGAAACAGAGGCGCTGGCTGTGGGATTTTCCGGAAAAAAGAAAACAGTCAGGGAATACTGTCAGTATCTTTATGAGTTTATCGTGAAAAGCCGTATTCAGGAAAAATTAAAGATCCAGGAGGAGATATTTGCACGAAAAGGTATTCGTGCAATGGAAAAGGAGTATGCCCAGATTTATGGAATCGTTATGGAACTGCTGGATAAAATGGCAGAGATCCTGGGTGAGGAAACCGTATCTCCGGAAGAATTCCGGCAGATTCTGGAAACAGGGATGTCTCAGGCAAAGGTTGCGCTGATCCCGCCGGGGGTCGATCAGGTTCTTGTGGGAGATATGGAGAGAACTCGACTGAAAGATATCCGGGCGCTGTTTTTTGTGGGAATGAATGAAGGAAATATTCCAAAGAATACAGAATCCGGCGGACTTCTTACAGAACTGGACAGGGACTTTTTTGCGGATCAGGGAGTGGAGCTTGCTCCTGGACCAAAAGAACTGATGAATATGCAGAGATTTTATCTGTATCTGAACCTGACCAGACCTTCTGAGCATTTATATCTTTCCTACAGCTGTTCCAATGCGAAAGGAGAAGCAGTCAGCCCTGCTTATCTGATCGGTACTGTCCGGAAACTCTTCCCGGAGCTTACGGCAGAACAGGCGGAGGAGCCGGAGAACCTTCTGGATCTTCTGGAAACACCGTCCACAGGTTTTGGATTTCTGCTGTCCGGTCTGGAAAACGAAGAAATGCAGCAGGAACCCTTGTTCCAGGAACTGTACAGCTGGTATCTGAGAAGCCCGGAATATCAGGATCTTACCAGAAAACTTACAGAGGCGGCGTTTATCAGGAAGCCTGCAGACAGGATCAGTGAAAGCGTGGCAAAGGCTCTGTACGGAGAAATCTCCAATTACAGCGCCACCCGTCTGGAACGGTTTGCCGCCTGTGCTTTTGCACATTTTCTTCAGTATGGTCTGGCTGTGACAGAACGGGCAGAATATGAATTCCGGGCAATGGATATGGGAAATGTGCTTCATCAGGCACTTGAAAAATTTGCGGCAGAGATTAGGAGAAAAGGTCTTGACTGGGCGGAACTGGAAGAAGAGCAGAGAGACCGGATTGCGGAATACTGTATGGAACAGGTGGCGGCAGATTATGGAAATACCATTCTGAAAAGCAGCGCCAGAAATCAGTATATGATCCAGCGTACGCTTCGCATCCTGAAACGTACGGTATGGGCTTTGCAGGAACAGCTTCGCTGCGGGGAGTTTGTGCCGGAGGGATTTGAGGTCTCCATCGGCGGCGGAAGGATCGATCGTCTGGACGTTCTGAAAGAGGATAAAAAAGTCTATGTGAAAATCATCGATTATAAGTCCGGAAATACTTCATTTGATCTGGTGGGCGTTTACTATGGTCTTCAGCTTCAGCTTGTAGTATATATGGATGCGGCTATGGGAGCAGAAAAGAATAAACATCCGGACTGTCAGATCGAGCCTGCGGGAATTTTCTATTATAATATCAAGGATCCCATGATTCAGACAGATATTCAGGATGATCTCCAGGATCTTGAAAGGAAGATCTATAAAGAACTGAAAATGAACGGGCTGGTAAATTCATCAAATGATATCATTCATAAAATAGATGCCGGAGCTTCTTCTCTGCCTGTTTCCTTCACGAAGGACGGAGGTTTCAGAAAGGGTTCTTCTGTGGCTTCCAGAGAGCAGTTTCAGCTTTTGAACCGGTATGTTAAAAATAAGATCGAGGAGATTCGTTCGCACATTCTTTCCGGAGATGCGGAGGTTTCTCCTTATGAAATGGGAAAGAAAAAAGCCTGTACCTATTGTGCATACCAGGGTGTGTGCGGCTTTGACAAAAAAATTCCGGGATATGAATACAGACGTCTGAGACAGTTTGCAGACGAGGAGATCTGGAAATCTATGGAAATGGAGGTGGAGTGAAATGGCGGTCACATGGACGGAAGAACAGCAAAAAGTAATTTCTCTCAGAGACCGTAATATTCTGGTTTCCGCAGCAGCAGGATCCGGCAAGACCGCGGTGCTGGTAGAAAGAATCCTGAGCAAGATCCTGGACAAGGAACATCCGGTAGATGTGGATCGGCTGCTGATCATGACTTTTACAAGAGCTGCTGCAGGGGAAATGAAAGAAAGGCTGTCTGCAGCACTGGAAAAAGCGCTTTATGAGGATCCGGAAAATGCCCATCTCCAGAAACAGATGACCTTGATCCATACGGCTCAGATCACAACCATAGATGGTTTTTGTTCTTATATCATCCGGAATTATTTTCATATGATCGGGCTGGATCCCGGATGTCGTACAGCGGAAGAGGGGGAACTGAAGCTTCTTCGGGAGGATGTGGTCAAAGAAGTTCTGGAGGATGCCTACGAAAAAAAAGAAGAGAAATTTCTCCGGCTGGTGGAATGTTATGCACCGGGAAAAACAGATGAGGGGCTGAAAGATCTGATCTTAAAGGTGTATGAGGCATCTATGAGTCATCCTTTTCCACAGGAGTGGCTGGAAGCATGTCTGCAGGCATATCAGGTGGATAAGCCTGAGGAAATTTATCAGTCCCGGTGGATTACTGTTTTCTGGAAGGAAATAGAAGAAAACATTCAGGAGGCGGAGCATCTTATCCAAAAAGCCAGATCTGTATGCCTGGAAGCAGATGGACCTCTTCCGTATCTGGAAGCTCTGGACAGTGATCTTACAATGGTAGCTGTCCTGAAAAAAGCAATGGAAGAAATGGATTATGGTAAATTACGGGACATTGCAGAGGGTATGTCCTTTAAGGCTCTGTCCCGTAAAAAAGCGCCGGATGTGGATCCGGCAAAAAAAGACTGGGTAAAGAATCTTCGTGATGAAGAAAAAGGTATCCTGAAGAATGTGGTTGAGAAGTATCTCTGCTGGAATGAAGAAGAATTACTGGATATGGTAAGTCTTTGCAGAATACCGCTGGAAAGCCTGGCAGAACTGGTAAAGGATTTCCAGGAACGGTTTGCCCGGAAAAAAAAGGAAAAGAATATTCTGGACTTTACTGATATGGAGCACTTTGCCCTGAATATTCTGGCAGAAAAAAAAGATGGTCAGATCATTCCCAGTCAGGCAGCCAGAGAACTTTCCGAAAAATATGAGGAAGTGATGATCGATGAGTATCAGGACAGTAATTCGGTTCAGGAGATGATTACAGTTCTGGTGTCCGGATGGGTTGGAAACAGAAAGAATATTTTTATGGTGGGAGATGTAAAGCAGAGCATTTATCGATTCCGTCTGGCCAGACCGGAACTTTTTATGGAAAAATATCACAATTATTCCACTTCAGACAGTCTGGAGCAGAGGATCGATCTTCATAAAAATTTCCGCAGTCGTCATCAGGTCCTTACCTCTGTTAATTACATTTTTAACCGGATCATGGGAGCGGATGTAGGCGGGATTGATTATGACAGCAGTAATGCTCTCTATCCCGGAGCTGTTTTTCCGGAGGGCACAGATGAAAGTTTCTGTACCACAGAAGTCCTTCTGGTGGAAAAAGACGGAGAAGAGCTGGAGGAGGAGATCGGAAATCAGACGGATCAGGAACTGGAGGCTCTTGCTATTGCAGGAGAAATATCCAGGATCGTAGGAAAAGAGCAGGTTCTTGATAAGGAAACAGGAACATACCGTCCGGCAGAATATGGAGATATTGTAATCCTTCTCCGGTCTGCCTACGGATGGGCGGAAACCTTTCGAGAGATTCTGATTTCCAGAGGGATTCCTGCATATACCTCGTCCAGAACCGGATATTTTTCTGCACAGGAGGTGGTGAATCTTCTGAATTATCTGAGGATATGCGACAATCCTCTTCAGGATATTCCTCTTACCGGGGTGCTTCATTCTCCAATAGTGGGATGCAGCGCACAGGAGCTGGGAGAACTGAGGAAAGCATGTCCGAAAGGGCTGATCTATGAATGTCTCTGCCAGTTTGTGGAAAGAGAAAGCTTTGAGACGGAGGAGGAAGAAAAACTTCGTGATAAACTTTCCGGATTTCTGGATCAGCTTCGGGAAATACGTGATATGTCTGCCTATACCCCTGTTCATCAGCTGATCCTGCATATCCTTAAGGTAACCGGATATGAAGATTATGTCCGTGCTCTTCCGGGGGGGAGTCAGAGAGGTGCAAACCTCCGTATGTTGGTAGAAAAAGCTATGGATTACGAAAAAACCAGCTACCGGGGTCTCTTTAACTTTGTGCGATACATTGAAAATCTTCAGAAATATGAGGTGGATTTTGGTGAGGTCAATGTGATCGATGCCGGCAAAGGTTCCGTACAGATCATGACAGTGCATAAAAGCAAGGGCCTGGAATTTCCCATTGTTTTTGCGGCCGGTATGGGAAAACAGTTTAATTTTCAGGATATCAATGCAAGATTTCTCATTCACCCGGAGCTTGGATTTGGCACGGATGTGATCCTGCCGGAAAAAAGACTGATGGCTTCTACACCTCAGAAGCAGGTGATCCGAAATGTCCAGAAAAGGGAAAGTCTTGGAGAAGAACTGCGTGTGCTGTATGTGGCTCTGACCCGTGCAAAGGAAAAATTATATATCACAGGCACCATAGGGGGACTGGAAGAAAAGATTATAAAACTGTGGAACTGGAAGGAAGATGCAAAGATCCGTCTCCCTCTGGGGCAGCGTATCCGGGCGAAAACCTTCTGGGATTATATCCTTCCTGCTCTGAGCCTTCATCCTGCCATGAAAGATCTGTATATGGAATATGGATTTGGCGGAGGGGCGCAGGAAGGCTGGTATGACGGAAAAACGGATTTTATTGTGAAAAAAATCACAGCGGCAGATCTGATACAAAATGAGATCGTGGATATGACAGAACAGCAGATCAGAGAACAGGTGCTGAAAAACTGGGACAGCAGTAAAATCTATGACCGGCAGATCCATGACATCCTGGAAGAAAGATTTGATTTCCGTTATCCCTATCGTTATCTGGAGGATATGCCGGTGAAGGTCAGTGTTTCGGACCTGAAAAAAAGAAGCTGGCAGGATGAAATGGAGCTGGAAGAAAACACGCTTGCAGAACCGGATATTGTTCCTCTGATCCCAAGATTTATTTCTGAAGAGTCCCAGAGCTGCCAGGGAGCTGCCCGGGGAACCGCTTATCACCGTGTAATGGAATGTCTGGATCACAGGAGAACAGGTTCCTATGAGGAAATCAGGGCACAGATCCTTCACCTGAAAGAACAGAAAAAACTTACGGAAGAAGAGGCGGCCAGTATCTATATTAAGGATATCCTGAAATTTGCAGATTCTGATCTGGGACAAAGAATGAAAACGGCAGCAGAGAAGGGGTGTCTTTTCCGGGAGCAGCCTTTTGTGATCTCTGTGGAAGCATCTGAGGTAGATGAACTGTGGACCGGAGAAGAAAAAATTCTCGTGCAGGGAATCATTGACGCCTATTTTCTGGAAGAAGAGGAGATCGTACTTGTAGACTATAAAACAGATCATATCCGGAAAGGCGAAGAGCCTCTTCTGATCGCCCGTTACCGCAGTCAGCTGAAGGACTATGCACGGGCGCTGCAGAAGATGAGAAAGAAAAAAGTAAAGGAGTGCCTGATATATTCCTTTGCACTTCATAAAGCAATACAGGTAAGATAAAGGTGTGGAGAGTCGTTATTCAGACTCTCCACCCGGCAGGGTATTTATTTTTCAGAGTTCCGTTTACCAGTTTGCCGAAGCCCAGAGGATATCCCTCTGCACAGAGCAGGTGCCAGCCTTTTTTGTTTGCGGCTTCCCCTTCTTCAATAAGCAGAGTTTCTCCTTTCAGGTATCGGATAAGGCGGGAATCTTCCACCGGAAGAGAAATTACAGCTTCTGCATCACCTTTGTGGAGGGCAAGCGCAAAGGGCTGGGAAGGCTCAAAACGGTTTTTCTTAAGATCTCCCAGATAAAGACCGTTTCGCAAAAAGGTAAGTCCGCGGAAATTACTGTTGACAGGAGGAAGATAATAAACTTTATCACCTCTTGTTTCCACCCGGCTCCAGTCAAAAGTTTTCCCGCCCAGGGTTTTCAGTCCGACCTCTTCAAAAAACAGACGAAGCCATTTTTCGGTATCCGGATTAGAACGGACGGAAGCTGGCTGTTGGATCCGGTCCGTCTGTCCCTGTTTTCGGAGAAGAGCCAGAAAATGTCCTTCTCCATTCATTTTGTGAGGGAAGATACGGACGCATTTAGTCAGTTCCTTATTTCCGTTTCCCCATTCCGGAACTCCGTGAGAAAAGCCTTCATATTCCGGAAGCGGCAGAAGTTCCATATCTGTTCTTTTTTCCAGAAGAAAACTAATGGTGCCTTCATCTTCTTCCGGAGCAAATGTACAGGTAGAGTAGAGGAGAAGACCTCCGGGGCGGAGCATATCTGCAGCCTGAAGGATCAGTTCTCTTTGAATGGAGGCAAGTTCACTGGATTTTTTTGGAGTCCAGTCTTTTGCCAGAGCTTCTTCTTTTCGGAACATACCTTCACCGGAGCAGGGGGCGTCCAGAAGAATCTTATGGAAAAATTCCGGGAATTTTTCTGTAAGATGTGCAGGGGTTTCGTTTGTCAGGAAGCTGTTGGAAATCCCAAACAGTTCCATATTACGAAGAAGCGCTTTTGTGCGGGAAGCACTGATGTCATTGGCGATCAGAAGTCCTTCTCCACACAGGGCGGCACCAAGAGCAGTGGCTTTTCCGCCGGGAGCCGCACAGAGATCCAGAACAGTTTCTCCCGGCTCCACAGGAAGACATGCGGCGGGCGTCATAGCGCTGGGCTCCTGCAGATAGTAGAGACCAGCCTGATAAAGGGGACATCTGGAAGGACGGATCTCTTCTGTATAAAAGTAACCGTTTGTTGTCCAGGGAATCGGGCTGACCGGAAAAGGAACGATCCGTTCAAATTCTTCACAGCTTATTTTTGATGTATTGACACGAAGTCCATAAGTTCTTGGGGAACGATAACTTTCTAAAAAAGCGTCATATTCACTTCCGAGCATTTCTTTCATACGCTCAAGAAAAGGTACAGGAAGCAGTTCGATATTAGATAATTCTCCCATATTAACCTCCAGTATTATTTATTGGAATGTCAGAATCCCTGATGATCGGTAAGGAAGACTGACATCTAATGTTTATCATATCACAGATAGATAGATTTGACATCTGTCTGTTATTGATATTTCAGGATACTTTTCTTTTATTTTCGTGTTTTTTTCATGTGTTAAACCAGTAGTACAGTGTAAAAATGTCCGAATTCTGCAATATGTACATACAAGTGCTTTTGAATAAATGTACCAATAGTACATACAACTTAAAGACAACTTTCCGTTAAAATAGTTAAAAAAATAGAATATCCTCTTGACATAAATAAAATAACAGTGTACAATGTGCTTACAGTCAAAGGTGACACACGATATGAGACGTGCAAAGTGCACAAAAAACGATCTCGAATATTGTGCACGTTTTATCGTGAAAACAATCCAACTTGTACATAACTTGTACATGAAATTATTTAAAGGGAGGAAACAAAATGAACAAGAAATTACTCAGCACAGTACTTGCAGCTACAATGGTATGCTCTATGGGCGTAGCTTCCACCACAACTGTATTTGCAGAAGATCAGAAAACAGTTGGTATTCTGATGCCGACTCAGTCTTCTGAGAGATGGATCAACGACGGTGCAAACATGAAAGCCCAGCTTGAAGAAAAAGGCTACAAAGTAGAGCTTCAGTATGCAGAGGATGACACTGCTATGCAGGTTTCTCAGCTTGAGAACTATGTAGGAAAAGGTGTTGACTGTCTGGTTATCGCAGCTATCGATTCCGGTGTTCTTGTAAATGCTGAGGCACAGGCAAAAGAAGCAGGTATTCCGATCATCGCTTATGACCGTCTTCTGATGGATACAGATGCTGTTTCTTATTATGCAACTTTTGATAACAAGGGTGTTGGTACTGTTATCGGTAACTACATCAAAGAGAACAAAGATCTTGATGCAGCTCGTGAGGCTGGTGAATCTTACACCATCGAGTTCTTCATGGGATCTCCGGATGATAACAACGCACTCTTCCTGTACAATGGTATTATGGAAGTACTTCAGGAGTACCTGGATGACGGAACTCTGGTATGTAAATCCGGAAGAACTTCTTTCGAAGATACATGTATCCTCAGATGGTCTCAGGAAACAGCTCAGGCTAACTGCGAGAATATTCTGACAGCAAATTACGCTGACGAAGATCTTGATATCGCATGCTCCGCATTCGACGGATTTGCATATGGAATCAAAGCAGCTCTTCTTGGCGCAGGCTACACAACAGAAAACTGGCCGATGATCACAGGACAGGACGCTGAAGTTATGGCTACAAAGAACATCATCGACGGAACTCAGACAATGTCTATCTACAAAGATACACGTCTCCTTGCTGAAAAAGCCGTAACAATGGTAGACGCAGTTCTTAAGGGCGAGGAGCCGGAAATCAACGATACAGAGCAGTATGACAATGGTAAAATGGTTGTTCCTACCTATATGTGTGAGCCGGTTGCAGTAGATCAGTCCAACTATAAAGAACTTCTGATTGACGGCGGATACTACACAGAGGATCAGCTGAAATAATAAAATCAACTGAATGCGCGATTTTAAGGGGCGGCGGGAAAATCCGCCGCCCCTTGTTTTGAAAATAAGAAGAAAAGGAGAGAGGGAGAGACATGTCTGAAGTTATTTTGGAAATGAAGCACATAACAAAGGCATTTTCCGGCGTAAAGGCTCTGGATGATGTAAACCTTCAGGTTAAGAAGGGCGAGATCCATGCGTTATGCGGCGAGAACGGAGCAGGCAAGTCAACTCTGATGAATGTACTTTCCGGTGTGTATCCTTATGGTTCATACGAGGGAGACATCATCTATAAAGGTGAGACATGTAAGTTCCATAAGATTAAGGACAGTGAAAGCAAGGGTATTGTTATTATTCATCAGGAACTGGCATTAAGCCCGTATCTGTCAATTGCAGAAAATGTTTTCATGGGCAACGAGCGTGTTTCCATGAAAGGCGTCATTGACTGGACAAAGACAAGAGGAGAGGCAAAAGAAGCCCTGGCTCATGTAGGTCTTGAAAATGAAAATTTAAATGCTCCTGTAAACACACTTGGAGTAGGAAAACAGCAGCTGATCGAGATTGCAAAAGCAATGGCAAAGAACGTAGATCTTCTGATCCTGGATGAGCCTACAGCGGCTCTTAATGACGAGGAGTCTGCGCAGCTTTTGGAAATCATGCTGGAGCTGAAAAAGAAAGGCGTTACCTGTATCATTATCTCCCATAAGCTGAATGAGATCAGTTATGTGGCAGACGCCATTACGATTATCCGTGACGGAAAGACCATCGAAACACTGAAAAAAGGTGTGGACGAGTGGACAGAGGACCGTATCATCAAAGGTATGGTAGGACGTGAAATGAACAACCGTTATCCGGTTCGTGACAACTGTCCCATCGGTGATGTGGTGCTGGAAGTTAAAAACTGGAATGCATATCATCCGGAAATCGCAGAAATGCAGATCCTGAAAAACATCAACATCAAGGTTCGCGCAGGAGAAGTAGTAGGACTTGCAGGACTGATGGGCGCCGGACGTACAGAGTTTGCCATGAGTCTTTTCGGACATTCCTATGGACAGAAGATCTCCGGTGAGGTTTATATGCACGGCAAAAAAGTCAGCACAAAGACAGTCAGGGATGCAATTAATAATAAGATCGCATATACATCTGAAGACCGTAAAACATATGGTCTGGTGCTGATTAATGATATCAAGACAAATATGACAATGGCTGCCCTTCGCAATTATTATTCAAATGGTGTGGTTGTTGATGAAAGAAAAGAAAACATTGAGGCGGAAGAATACAAGAAGAAGATCAATGTAAAGGCTACTTCCATTCACCAGACAGTCGGCGCTCTTTCCGGAGGTAACCAGCAGAAGGTGGTGCTTGCCAAGTGGATGATGACTCAGCCGGATGTGCTGATTCTGGATGAGCCGACACGAGGTATTGACGTTGGCGCAAAATATGAGATCTACTGTGCCATTAATGACATGGCCCGGGCAGGAAAAGCTGTGATCGTTATTTCTTCTGAAATGCAGGAGATTATCGGTACCTGTGACCGTGCGTACATCATCAATGAAGGTCGTATTGCAGGAGAACTCAGCCACGAAGAACTGAGTCAGGAAAGTATCATGAAGTGCATTATGGACAGTAATGCGAAAGGAGAAGAGTAATGGGAACAGATACTAAGAAAAAATATGTAAATCTGGACTTGAAGTCCCTTGGAATGATCGTAGCGCTTGTTGTTATCTTTGCTATTTTCTATGTGCTTACAGGCGGATCTAATGCAACGCCTACCAATATCAATAACCTGATCATGCAGAATGGTTATATCATCATTCTGGCAACAGGTATGCTGCTCTGTGTACTGACCGGATATATCGATCTGGGTGTTGGTTCTGTTGTAGCTCTTGGCGCTGCATGTGCAGCAAAACTTGTTGTTGAGCAGAATGTACCGGTTGCTCTTGCATGGCTGGTTGCTATCGGAATCGGTCTTGCAGTTGGTGTTTTTTCCGGTTTCTTTATCGCATACCTGGATATCCCTCCATTCGTAGTAACCCTGGCTACCATGCTTATGGGTCGTGGACTTACATATACCTTACTGAAATCCCTTACTGTAGGACCTCTTCCACAGAATTATGCATTTATCGGAACCGGTTTCCTTCCCACTGTTAAAGTGGATTTTGCAGGCGGTACACTGGATCTGGTGTGTGTAGTGGTAGCTGTTGTTGTAACTGCTGGTATTATCCTTTCTGAGCTGAATACCATCAAAACAAATAATAAATACGGATTTGCAAACATCGTTCCGTGGCAGATGGCAGTAAAAGATGTTGTGATCCTTCTGATCGTATGGTTCTTCTTTATCAAGCTTGGTCAGTATAATGGTATTCCGATTCAGCTGATCGTTCTTGGTGTAGTAGTAGCGGTTTATCATTTCATCACAAGTAAAACAGTTGCAGGACGTCAGATCTATGCAATGGGCGGTAATGCTAAGGCAGCAAGACTTTCCGGTATCAATACCAAGCATGTATTCTTCTGGGTATATGTAAACATGGGTGTTCTTGCAGCTCTTGCAGGTATCGTTTTATCCGCTCGTCAGGGCGGCGCAAACCCGAAAATGGGTGATGGAATCGAAATGGATGCCATCGCATCCTGCTATATCGGCGGTGCAGCTGCATCCGGTGGCGTAGGTACTGTTATCGGCGCCGTTGTAGGTGCTCTTGTAATGGGTGTCCTGAACAACGGTATGTCCATGTGCGGTATGTCTACAGACCTTCAGAAGGTAGTAAAAGGCGCCGTACTTCTTGGCGCTGTTGTACTTGACGTAACAACGAAAAAGAAAAAAAATTAATAATCTGAACTGGTAATAAAATATGAGAATTTCAAAATACCGTCAGGTGACGGAATGGATTCAAAACAGAATAGCATCCGGAGAGCTGAACCGCGGAGACCAGATTGAATCAGAAAATGATATCAGTCGTACCTTCGGGATCAGCCGCCAGACGGTGCGGCACGCACTGGGACTTTTGGAGCAGCAGGGGGTTCTGACCCGTGTTCAGGGAAGCGGAACTTATGTCAGTGATGAGAAGGCGGTGGAGGAAGAAAAAAAAGAACTTTCCCATACCGTGACCATCATCACCACTTATGTGGATAATTATATTTTTCCGCGTATCCTGCGTCCTATGGTGGAACGTCTGGAAAAGGATGGATACAGTGCGCGTATTATGTTTACAGGCAACCGTATTGAAACAGAACGCAGGCTGCTGGAACGATTTCTTGAAGAGGGAAATCGTGATCCGCTTATTGCAGAACCGGTCATGAGCGGTCTGCCAAATCCAAATCTGAAATATTACAGACGGCTGATGTCCAGAGGAATCCCGATTCTGTTTTTTAACAGTTTTTATGAAGACTTGAATATCCCCCATATCAGTATGGATGATATCCAGGCAGGAAAGATTGCAACGGAATATCTGATTCAGAAGGGGCATACCCGTATTGCCGGCATCTTTAAAACAGATGACGGACAGGGAAGAAGAAGATATCTTGGTTATCTGAAAGCTCTGGGACACGCAGGTATCGAGGTGGACGAAAGCAGAGTATGCTGGATCGATACTCTGGAGCTGAAAGATTTTTCCCGTATTGTGGAAAAACTGAAAAACCGTCTGCGGGGATGTACGGCCTGCGTCTGTTATAATGATGAGGTTGCCCATGAACTGACAAGGAGAATGATTCAGAACGGCAAAAAGATTCCGGAGGATCTTTCTGTTGTAGGGATTGATAATTCGGATCTTGCCAGACTTAATTCTGTTCCCCTTACTTCTGTAGGACATCCTATGGAAGCTCTGGGAACCCGTGCTGCAGAAATGATCCTGCAGCTGATCCAAAATCCAAACAGTGATGTGACATATGAATTTCCGGTGGAGATCAGTGAACGTTCATCGGTTTGCACATATGCAGCAGAGTAATTCAGGAGGTTAGAAAGAATGAAAGCAGCAAAAAATTATAAGTTTTGGTTTGCAACAGGTTCACAGGATCTTTATGGAGATGAGTGCCTGAGAAAGGTAGCAGAGCACTCTAAGATCATCGTAGATAAATTAAATGCATCCGGCGTACTTCCTTACGAGGTTGTATGGAAACCAACTCTGATCACAAATGAAGTGATCCGCCGTACCTTTAATGAGGCTAATGCAGACGAGGAATGTGCAGGTGTTATCACATGGATGCACACTTTCTCTCCGGCGAAATCATGGATTCTTGGTCTTCAGGAGTATCGTAAGCCGCTTCTTCACCTGCATACACAGTTTAATGAAGAAATTCCTTATGATACCATTGACATGGATTTCATGAATGAAAACCAGTCTGCTCATGGTGACCGTGAATATGGCCATATCGTAACCCGAATGGGCATTGAGCGTAAGATCATTGTAGGACACTGGAACGACCGTGCTGTTCAGGAGCGCATCGCAACCTGGATGCGTACCGCTATCGGTATTATGGAAAGCAGCCATATCCGTGTTATGCGTATTGCAGACAACATGAGAAATGTGGCTGTAACAGAGGGCGATAAGGTTGAGGCTCAGATCAAATTCGGATGGGAGATCGACGCTTATCCGGTAAACGAGATCGCAGAGGCAGTAAAAGCTGTTTCCAAAGCAGATACAGATACTCTGGTAGAAGAGTATTATGACAAATATCAGATTATCCTTGAGGGAAGAGACGAGGCTGAATTCCGTAAACATGTAGCGGTACAGGCACAGATCGAGCTTGGTTTTGAAAGCTTCCTTGAGGAGAAAGATTATCAGGCAATCGTAACTCACTTCGGTGATCTTGGATGTCTTCAGCAGCTTCCGGGACTTGCTATCCAGAGACTGATGGAAAAAGGCTATGGATTTGGAGCAGAGGGCGACTGGAAAACAGCAGCTATGGTGCGTCTGATGAAAATTATGACACAGAATACACCAAATGCAAAAGGTACTTCCTTTATGGAGGATTACACTTATAATCTGGTTCCTGGAAAAGAAGGAATCCTTCAGGCTCACATGCTTGAGGTATGCCCGACTATCGCAGACGGTCCTGTAAGCATCCGTGTAAATCCACTTTCCATGGGTGATCGTGAGGATCCGGCACGTCTGGTATTTGAAGCTAAAGAAGGTCCGGCTGTAGCTACCTCTCTTGTTGATCTTGGAAACCGTTTCCGTCTGATCATCAATGATGTGGACTGCAGACATACAGAAAAAACAATGCCGAATCTTCCGGTTGCATCTGCTTTCTGGACACCGCAGCCAAATCTTGCTACAGGAGCTGAGGCATGGATCCTTGCAGGCGGTGCACACCATACAGCATTTTCCTATGACCTTACTGCAGAGCAGATGGGCGACTGGGCAAATGCAATGGGCATTGAGGCTGTATATATTGATAAAGATACTACAATCCGTAACTTTAAGAATGAATTAAAATGGAATTCTGTTTATTACAGATAATCAGTTTCCATGTTCCTTATATTCGAAAAAAGAAAATTATAAAATGGCTTAGGAAAAGTCCTGCTGTACTCTTTGAGTGCTGCAGGGCTTTTTCTATGCAGAAAGATGAAACAGATTTTTTGTTATAATACTATTGACAAAACTATATTATATGATATATAGTATTATCAACAAAACAATATTAATAAAAAAATAATATTACACAAAGAATAAAAAGGATGTGACTCTATGGTATTTAACACAGGTGCAGCCCTTCTGGATGCAATAGTTCTTGCTATCGTATCCAAGGAACAGGATGGAACCTATGGTTACAAGATCACCCAGGATGTCCGCAGTGTTCTGGATATTTCAGAATCTACGCTTTATCCGGTACTGAGAAGGCTCCAGAAAGATGAATGTCTGGAAACCTATGATATGGCATATGAGGGCCGGAACCGCAGATATTATAAATTAACAGAAAAAGGATCTGCACAGCTGAATTTGTACAAAGTGGAATGGAAAAACTATTCTTCAAAAATTTCCAGACTGTTCGAAGGGGGAATTGGATAATGGACAGAAAAGAGTTTATGAAACAGTTGGAACTTCTTCTTTCCGACATCTCAGAGGATGAAAGAAGAGAAGCTCTTGACTATTACGAAAGTTATTTTGATGAAGCAGGAGAAGAAGAGGAAGCTTCGGTAATACAGAAGCTGGGAAGCCCGGGCAAGGTAGCTGCTATCATTAAAGCAGATCTGAGAGAAAACAGTGATTCATCAGGAACTTATACAGAAAACGGATACTATGATGAAAGAACAGAAGAGCCGGGACAGATGCCGGGAGAACGCCCTACTGACAGAAAAGAAAGAGGTTATCAGCCGAAAGAAAAACGTGGACGGGGCAAGCTGACACTGATATTGATCCTGTTGATTTTTCTTTCACCATTTCTTGCAGGAGCAACAGGCGGCATCATTGGATTTTTATTAACAATCATTTTTCTTCCGTTTTTGTTAGCCTTTGGCGCAGGAGCCGGGGTGATCGGTATGCTGATCGGTGGAGCTGTTATGATTTTTACTGGAATTGGTCTTTGCTTCAACACCGCGGCAGCAGGAATCCTGACTGTTGGGATCGGATGTATTTTTATGGCGATAGGACTTGCAGGCCTTGTGTTTGTAGTATGGTTTGTAGGCAGCCTGTTTCCAAGGTTTCTCAGATGGTTTACAGATTGGTGTCACAGACTTTTAAGCAGAGAAAGAAAGGATGGTAAGACAGTATGAAGAAATTTTCGAAAATTGTTTTAGGTACAGCGGCAGTTTTTGGCGTTTTGGGATGTGGATTTACCGTTGCAGGAGCAGCTATGGGAGCTTCTGTGGAAGAGATGAAGTATGAGGGAAGTTCCGTGCAGAAAGCAGTGAACAATATGGTGCGGATGGTAGATCACTGGGATGAGGACGACGACTGGGAGGATGACTGGAATGAGAATGACGACTGGGATGAGGATGACCGGGACGAAAGGCAGGCAGTTCCGTCAGGAGACAGCGGGACATATGAATTTGACGGCATTTCTTCCATGGATATTGAATTAAACTATGATGAGCTGATCCTTCGTGAAAGTGAAGACCAGAAGATCAGGGTTACCGTTGACGGAGATGCAGTGGACAGTGTAAGAGTCAGCACGGAAGGCTCAGAGCTTCAGATTGAAAACAAAGATAATCACAAACCGGAGGGAAGAACGGTTACAGTTGCTTATCCTGCAGGAACAGAATTTACAGAAGTGAGCATTGATATTGACGCAGGAACGGCAGCTCTGGAGGATGATCTGAAAGCAGGAGAATTCAGTGTTTCCGTAGGAGCAGGAACTCTGGAAAACTACGGTATCGTGACAGCCGGACAGACAGATGTTGAGGTTGGAGTGGGAACTGTGGAATTAACAGATCTGGATGCAGATTATATAGAAGCAGAGTGTGGCGTAGGGATGATGTCTCTTGATGTGGCAGGTAAAAAGGAAGATTACAATTACCGTATTTCCTGCGGAGTGGGAAGTGTTCTTCTTGCGGAGGATGAGTTTACAGGCCTTGGCGCAACAAAAAAAGTAGAAAATAACGGAGCTTCCCGAAAGATGCATTTAGAATGCGGAATGGGAACCCTGGAAGTGGACTTTGAGGAATAACAGAAAGGAAGTAATGGAGATGAGCAACAAACGCCTTTATAAATCATCAGTAAACTGTATGCTTTGTGGTGTATGTGGAGGAATTGCAGAATATTTCGATATCGATCCTACCCTGGTGCGTCTGGCATGGGTGATCCTTACTTGTTTCGGCGGTGCGGGATTCTGGGCCTATATTATTGCAGCGATCATTATTCCGAGAGGATAAATATCTGTATAATCTTTATAAAACTGTCAATACTTCTGGTGAACAGAAATATGGGTTACTGAGAACAGTAATAAATAAGGAGTGTGAGCACAGTGAATAAAGATAAAGAAGTAGAAAATTATCTGAATGGAGAGCTTTCCGAAGATGAAAGGCTGAAATATGAGATCGCCGGGGAACTGGGACTTCTGGATCAGGTTCTGGAGAATGGCTGGAGAAGTCTTTCTGCCAAGGAGACCGGACGGATCGGCGGACTGATGACACGCAGAAAAAAACAACAGAAGTAAATAATATGATTCAGGAAAATCCTGCTGTCTGAAAGGGCTGGCAGGATTTTTCTTTTTCTCAAAAATGTGCAGTTGTAAAACAAATCTTCCTGTGATATTCTTGAATTAACTGAAAAATTAGGCGAAAAAGAACAAATTACTTTGTTGATTGTTACATAAAAAATTACGATGTGAATGAGGAAAATATGGGATTTAAGGATAAAATAGCTGTTGTTACAGGCGGAACACACGGAATCGGAAAAGCAATCACGGAATTATTTCGAAAAGAAGGCGCAAAGGTAGAAGTGATTGATATTTCAGAAGGCGATCACTTTATTGGGGATATTGGAAAAAAAGAAGTTCTGGAACAGTTTGCCGCTTATGTCCTCAAAAAGCACGGACATGTAGATTATCTGATCAATAATGCACCTCCGGCTATGAAGGGAATTGATGAATGTTCTTATGAGGAATTTCAGGATGCGTTATCAGTAGGTGTGATAGCTCCTTTTTATCTTTCCAGGCTGTTTAGTGGTCATTTTTGTCAGGGAGGGTCGATTATTAATATTTCTTCGTCCAGAGACAGAATGAGTCAGCCGCAGACAGAAAGTTATACAGCAGCAAAAGGAGGGATCGCAGCATTGACACATGCTCTGGCAGTGAGCCTGTCAGGGAAGGTGAGAGTGAATTCGATTTCTCCGGGCTGGATTGATACGGAATATAAAGAATATCGAGGATCAGATGCAGATCAGCATCCGGCAGGAAGAGTGGGCAATCCTATGGATATAGCGGAAATGGTTTTATTTTTATGCTCAGATAAGGCCGGGTTCATTACAGGAGAAAATATCTGTATTGACGGCGGTATGACCAGACAGATGATTTATCATGATGACTGCGGATGGAACTATCAGCAGGAATAAAAGGAGGAATTATGAACGAGATTATTAAAAGTTTATACAACAGAAAATCTATGAGGGTTTATGAAGAGAAACCCATTCCGGAGGAAATGAAACAGGTCATTCTGGAGGCGGCAGCCCAGGCGCCAAGTGCAGGATGCCAGCAGCTTTATACCATTCTGGATGTTACAGATGAGAAATTGAAGGAAGCGCTTTCTGAAACCTGTGACCATCAGCCTTTTATTGCAAAAGCTCCTATGGTTCTGGTGTTCTGTGCAGACTGTAAAAAATGGTATGACACCTATCTGGAAGCTGGATGCAGTCCACGGAAACCTGGGGCGGGAGATTTGATGCTGGCAGTGACAGATGCGGCTATCGCGGCACAGAATGCAGTTGTGGCAGCAGAAAGCTTCGGTATCGGTTCCTGCTATATAGGTGATATTATGGAAAACTATGAAGAGCAGCGCAGGCTTCTTCAGCTTCCGGAATATGTGTTTCCGGCAGTGATGCTTGTGTTTGGGTGGCCTACAGAGCAGCAGAAAAAGAGAACGAAGCCATTGCGTTTTGAACAGAAGCATATTGTTCATGAAAATACTTACCGTAGCATGGATGGAGAGGAACTTCGTCAGATGTTTACGGATCGCTGCGGACAGAAATCCTTCGAGGAGTGGACAAAGGCATTTTGTGACCGGAAATATGATTCGGATTTTTCCAGGGAGATGACCAGATCGGTGGAGGAGTATCTGAAGCAGTTTCAGGTCTGAATTTGTGTTTGCGGGGATGATGCGTGAATTGAAAAAGAAAGATAGTTTAAAAGTTTTTCAGGCGGAATCGCCTGACAGAAAGTGAGATTTAATCATGAAACAGAAAAACAACACGGCTGGGCTGGTCAAAGAAATTGTGATTCTGACCGTGGCTATGGTGATAATTTCCGCAGCAGTTTATTTTTTCCTGGTGCCAAGTGAGACATCTATCAGCAGTATTTCCGGTCTGGGGATCATACTGTCCCATTTCGTTCCCCTTCCATTGTCAGTGATCACTATGATTTTAAACGTAGTGCTTCTGATCATCGGATTTCTGACCTGCGGCAAAGAATTTGGGGTAAAAACTGTTTATACCAGTATTATGCTTCCGGTGTTTTTGGGAATATATGAAAAGGTCTTTCCAAATTTCCATTCTCTTACAGAAAGTCCGGAACTGGATGTGATCTGTTACATTCTGGTAGTCAGTGCAGGATCCAGTATTCTTTTTAATCGAAATGCCTCCTCAGGGGGACTGGATATCGTTGCAAAGATCATGAATAAATACCTTCATATGGAACTGGGAAAAGCCATGTCTCTGTCCGGTATGTGCATCGCTCTTTCAGCAGCGCTGGTATATGACAAAAAAGCAGTTGTTTTAAGTGTTTTGGGAACCTATTTTAACGGTCTTGTACTGGATCATTTTATTTTTGGACAGAACATTAAAAGAAGGGTCTGCATTATTACAAAGCATGAAAAAGAACTCAGGGAATTTATTCTCCATCATCTGCACAGCGGAGCTACTATTTATGAATCCATCGGCGCCTATAATATGCAGAAACGCAACGAGATCATTACCATTGTAGATAAAAGTGAATATCAGAAGCTGATGGACTATATGAACCATCAGGATCCGGATGCATTTATCACGGTGTATACCGTGTCTGATGTGAGATATCGGCCTAAAATATAAGAAACTGTAAGGTTATTTTTGGATGAAAAGTATATTACGAATATACATAAAGAAAAGACAGGAGGATACTATGGATACAAAGAAATTTCAATGGACAAGAGAACCAGAAAAATACTCTGTAAAGGAGCAGCGCGTTGAGATCACAACGGAACCGCATACAGATCTGTGGCAGCGGACATATTATCACTTCAGAAATGACAATGCACCTGTATTTCAGATGGAAACAGAAGAAAAGTTTTTCTCATTTGTGGTGAAAACAGACTTCAGCAGCAGCGGTCACAGATTTGACCAGTGCGGGATCGTTATGTATCTGGACTCGGATAACTGGCTGAAAGGTTCTGTGGAATTTGAGAATGAAGAATTTCAGCATCTGGGTTCCGTAGCTACCAACCATGGATATTCGGACTGGGCTACAACAGCAATTCCGGCAGATGTGAAGCAGATGTGGTACCGTTTCAGCCGCAGAGAGGATGATTATTGCATCGAATGTTCCACAGACGGAAAGAAATTTTCTCAGATGAGAGTCTGCCATATGTGGGAGGGCGCAGGAAAGATACGCTTTGGAATTTATGCATGCAGTCCGGAGGATTCCAGCTTTACCGCTGTTTTTACAGATATGGAAATCACAGAATGTATGTGGAAATCACATGATGGACAGCAGCCGGATGTGGATAAGCTGTAAAAACAAAATATAGAAAGAATAGTATAAAAATGTATGCCGTCACAGAAGCTGTGGCGGCATACATTTTTAAAGGGAAAATCGTTCTCTGGTATATTTTTTGGTAAAAGAAAGATATTTTTCCACACTGTTGTTGATGTATCGCCCTTTTTTCCACACAATGCCGATATCCTGCTGGATCAGAGGAATGACCGGGATTTTTATAATTTCGGTATTGGAGGGCAATACGGAAGAATACAGAAAGGCTCCGGCAAGATTTTCAGAAATAAATTTCTGGATGGTATGGAGCTGACTGGCATGAAGGATAATGTCAGGTTTGCATCCGATGCTGTCAAAAAGCGCAGATAAAGTGGAATTTTGTACAGAATCGGTATTGTACATGATCAGTGGCTCGCCTTGCAGCATTTCAAGAGTCACTTTTTTCTCATTGGCAAGATGATGTTTCGGGGATACACAGAATACAATATGGTCTCCCAGGATTCGGCAGGAATTCATTTTGTCAATGTCATAAAAATTCATATTCACAAGAGCAAGATCCAGAGTTTCCTCCTGTACCAGATCAGCAGCCCTTCTAGAGCCATATTCAAAAAGTTCCACAGGGATTTCCGGGTACTCTTTCCGGAATTCTGTCAGCATATCCGGAAAAAAGATGGTGCTGAGAATGGGTGGAATCCCTATACGCACAGGAGAAGTCTGTTTTCCGAGATCATAAAGCTCGGAAGAGGTTTGCTGAATTTGATGGAGCAGAGCGGCAGCCTTCTGGTAAAAAAGTTCTCCCTCCTTGGTCAGTGTCATATGATTTTTGGAGCGGGTGAACAGACTGACAGAAAATTCTTTTTCCAGTTCACGTATGGCATTTGAGACAGCCGGCTGGGTCACATATAATTTCTGAGCAGCCTGGGTGATGCTGTGGTACTGGCTGACAGCACAGAAATATTCTAATTGTACAATTTTCATAATATCTATTCCCTTTTATAAAAAAATTAATAGCGCAGATTCTGGTGAATATGCATGAAAAAACAATTGTTTTGCTTTTAAGTATAACATAATTTTGGGTAAAAATAACAAAAAAGTCGAATCTGATAATTATTTTTTATGCAGGTATCATTTTTAGTAAATATACAGGATAAAAACTGACTGCTATAATGAAGGCACATCAGGAAAGTAATAAACCGGCCGTTTTATTACCGAGATAAATGGAGGGAAAGGAAATGAGTCCATCAACAATAACTTTGTTATTTCTAGTATTTGCGGTAGTCATGTTCGTCTGGGAAAAGATACCGCTGGGAGTAACCTCAATGATTGTCTGTATTGGTCTGGTTGTGACTGGAGTGCTGGATATCAAATCTGCTTTTGCAGGCTTCATTGACAATAATGTGATTTTATTTGTAGCAATGTTTATCGTGGGAGGCGCTCTGTTTGAAACAGGAATGGCCAACAAAATTGGCGGTATTGTTACAAAATTTGCGAAAACAGAAAGAATGTTGATCATTGCTATTATGGTCATCGTTGGTCTGATGAGCGGGGTTCTGTCAAATACAGGTACAGCGGCAGTTCTGATACCAGTGGTGATTGGGATTGCAGCAAAATCCGGCTATAAAAGATCGCGTCTGCTTATGCCGCTGGTTTTTGCGGCAGCAATGGGAGGAAATCTTTCTCTGATCGGAGCACCGGGTAATCTGATTGCCCAGAGTGCACTGGAAGAGATGGGGCTTGACTTTGGATTTTTTGAATATGCAATCGTAGGGCTGCCCATTCTGGTCGTAGGAATCGTGTTTTATGCAACGATTGGCTACAGACTTCTTCCGGATCATGAGGTTAAGGATGATGGTGCTTTTGATACAGACAGGGATTTTGACAATGTTCCGGCATGGAAACAGTGGACCTCTTTAATCGTATTGGTTCTGACTCTTCTTGCTATGATCTTTGAAGACCAGATTGGTATTCAGTTGAATATTTCCGGCTGTATTGGAGCACTGGTTCTGATTCTGACAGGAGTTATTTCAGAGAAGGATGCACTGAAATCCATTGATCTGAAAACAATTTTTCTTTTTGGCGGAACACTTTCTCTGGCAGCGGCACTTCAGAAAACAGGCGCAGGAGAAATGATCGCAAGTACAGTAATCGGAGCATTGGGAGACGAGCCGTCCCCGTATATTCTTACTTTTGTGGTATTTATCCTCTGCTGTATACTTACAAATTTTATGTCAAATACGGCAACCACAGCTTTGATGGTTCCCATCTGTCTGTCTATTGCACAGGGAATGGGAGCTGATCCAAGGGCAGTGCTTATGGCCTGTGTGATCGGAGGCTCCTGTGCATATGCAACACCAATTGGTATGCCGGCAAATACAATGGTTGTGGGGGCAGGAGGCTATCGGTTTATGGATTATGTAAAGGCTGGATTTCCGCTGATCGTGATCGCAACAGTGGTCAGTATGATTATTCTCCCCATTGCATTTCCATTTTTTCCGTAATGAATCATAAAAATAATCAATTTAGGAGGCAAAGAAAATGAGCAAAGAAGAACAGGTGCAGAAGCTTACGGATTATATGGCGAATTTTGTGGCGTATATCGGCAAGGTGCTGCCGGATGACATTATCGCCAAGCTGGACGAACTGGCAGAAAAAGAGGACAGCCCTTTGTCCAAAGTAATCTATGAAACAATGAAAAAAAATCAGAAGCTGGCTAAGGAATTAAACCGCCCCAGCTGTCAGGATACAGGAGTGTTACAGTTCTGGGTAAAATGTGGAACAAAATTTCCTCTGATCGGGGAACTGGAGGCGCTTTTGAAGGAAGCGGTTGTAAAAGCTACCTTTGAAGCACCTCTTCGCCACAATAGTGTGGAAACTTTTGACGAATATAATACAGGAAAGAATGTAGGAAAAGGAACTCCTACAGTATTCTGGGATATTGTACCGGACAGTGATCAATGTGAAATTTATGCTTATATGGCCGGCGGTGGCTGCACACTTCCGGGAAAGGCGATGGTTCTTATGCCAGGTGCCGGATATGAAGGTGTGACAAGATTTGTTATGGATGTGATGACCTCTTACGGACTGAATGCATGTCCGCCGCTGCTGGTAGGAGTGGGGGTAGCCACTTCTGTGGAAACAGCAGCACTGCTTTCCAAGAAAGCTCTGATGCGTCCTCTTGGCAGTCACAATGAAAATACGCGTGCCGCATCTATGGAAAAACTTTTGGAGGATGGAATCAATGCGATCGGCCTTGGACCTCAGGGAATGGGAGGAAAATATTCGGTCATGGGAGTGCATATTGAAAATACGGCAAGGCATCCGTCAGCGATTGGCGTTGCCGTCAATGTGGGGTGCTGGTCTCACAGACGCGGACACATTATTTTTGATAAGGATCTGAACTATACGATTACAACACATTCGGGGGTGACTTTATAATGCTGGAAATTAAAAATGGAAAGAAAATTTTGACAACACCGATTTCGGATGAAGATCTGAAAGACATTCATGTAGGAGATATCGTTTATTTGAATGGAAGTATGACAACCTGTCGTGATGTGGCTCATAGACGTCTGGTAGAAGGAGGACGGAAGCTTCCGGTAGATGTAAGAAATGCTGCAATTTTTCACGCAGGTCCGATTATCCGCCCGCTGGAAAATGATAAGTTTGAAATGGTATCTGTAGGACCAACTACCAGTATGAGAATGGAAAAATTTGAAAAAGAATTTGTAGAAAAAACCGGTGTAAAAGTAATCATCGGAAAAGGAGGAATGGGACCGAATACGGAATATGCATGCAAAAATTATCAGGCGATTCACTGTGTTTTTCCTGCCGGAAATGCAGTAGTGGCAGCTACCGAAGTAGAAGAGATCATTGATGCTCAGTGGAGAGATCTGGGGATGCCGGAAACCTTGTGGCATTGTCGTGTAAAAGAATTTGGTCCTCTGATCGTATCAATTGATACAGAAGGGAGGAACTTATTTGAGGAAAATAAAGTGATCTTTAATGAAAGAAAAGAAAAAGCCATAAAAGGAATCTGCAGTCAGGTAGGTTTCATTAAATAAATATACAGAAACAGCCACGAGTTTATACAATTTTCACATCTTTTTTTTCTGCACTGATTGAAGAAATTTTACAAAACTGATATACTGAATCTATGGAAGGAGGGCACCGGGACTTCATAAATCTATGAGTCTGTTGGTACCTCCTTTTCGTAAAGTAAGAAAAGGCAGGAAAAAATATGAGGAGTCAGAATAATGCATATGTAAAGCTGGAAAATGTATCCAAGATCTACGGCTCCGGGGAAGTGCGTATCGTTGCCGTGGACGAGATAAGTTTTGAAATCAGCAAAGGGGAATTTGTAGTGGTGGTAGGTCCCAGTGGAGCGGGAAAGACCACCGTCCTGAACATTTTGGGGGGCATGGACAAGGCGACCTCCGGTAAGGTGCTGGTGGATGGGACGGATATCGCGAAATATAATAATAAACAGCTTACCAGTTACAGAAGAGAAGATATTGGGTTTGTGTTCCAGTTTTATAATCTGGTTCCGAATCTTACTGCTCTGGAAAACGTGGAGCTTGCTCTTCAGATCTGCAAAGAACCGCTGGATGCCAGAATGGTTCTTGAGGAGGTAGGGCTGAAGAACCGTCTGGGAAATTTCCCGGCACAGCTTTCCGGAGGAGAACAGCAGAGAGTGTCGATTGCAAGAGCGCTTGCAAAGAATCCCAAACTTCTTCTCTGCGATGAACCTACAGGCGCTCTGGATTATCAGACTGGAAAAGCGATACTGAAGCTTCTGCAGGATATGTGCAGAGAAAAAGGAATGACGGTGATCGTTATTACGCACAACTCTGCTCTGACTCCTATGGCAGACCGTGTGATCAAGATTAAAAATGGGAAAGTTTCTTCCATGGTTCAGAACGAGAACCCTACTTCTGTGGAAAAAATCGAATGGTAGGTGAGGGTTATGAAAAAAGCATTGCATAAGGACTTCTGGATGGAGATCAGGAAAACCAGAGCGCGTTTTATTTCTATTTTCTGTATTGTTTCTCTGGGAGTGGCATTTTTTTCCGGAATACAGGCAAGCTCTCCGGATATGCGAATGTCGGGAGATGCCTACTATACAGAAAACAGGATGATGGATCTGAAGGTGATGGGAACCCTTGGCCTGACAGAAGAGGATGTAGATGCACTGAAAAAAGTAGACGGCGTAGAGTGGGCGGAAGGCGCCTGGTCCACGGACGTCCTTTGCGGGGAGGCGGAATCTCAGAAGGTGCTTCATGTGGAATCCGTCAATGAGAATGTAAACGGACTGACGGTAACAGAGGGGAGGCTTCCGAAAAAAAGCGGAGAGTGTTTTCTGGATGTGACATTTGCACAGGGGATGGGATACCGGATCGGAGATCAGATTGAACTCAGGGAGGATACGGAAGATCCGCTTCTGAAGAAAAAAACATATACGATCACGGGCTTTGGAAGAACGCCTCTTTATATATCGTTCAATCGGGGCAATACGACGCTTGGTTCTGGTGAAGTTAATGGTTTTGCCTATGTACTTCCGGAGGATTTTGACCAGGAAATATATACCCAGATATATATTCGGGCACATGGAGCGGATCAGGTGACAAGTTATACAGACGCTTATGATACTCTGGTAGAAAAGCTTCAGCAGAATGTAGAAGGAATCCAGAAAGAACGCTGCCTGGCCAGATATGAGGATGTCATGTCTGAGGCAGAGGAAAAGCTTGCAGATGCGGAACAGGAACTTGCCGACGGAAAGGCGGAGGCACAAAAGGAACTGGCAGATGCCCGGAAGGAACTGGAGGATGGAGAAAAGGAACTGGCAGATGGAAGGAAAGAATATGAAGATGGTAAAAAACAGCTTGCAGATGCCAGAGAAAAGCTGAAGGACGGACGGGCACAGCTGGATACAGCGCAGCAGACCATAGCAGATGGAAGGATTCAGCTTGCAGATGCCCGGAGTCAGCTTGCTTCCGGGTGGGAGCAGTTTCATGCCGGAGAAGCCCGGCTGTCAGAAGGATGGGCTCAATATAACGGTGGAAAACGGGAATATGATGCGGGTAAGAAAAAGCTGGAGGAGGCAAAAAAGCAGCTTGCCGACGGAAAGAAAAAGCTGGAAGAAAGCAGAGCAGTTCTTGATGAACAACAGAGGCAGCTTGAGGAGGGGATCCTTCAGGCGCAGAATGGGATCGCAGCAATTGATACACAGATTACAGAACTGAACGCACAGATTCCTCAGATAGAAGCTGGTATCCAGCAGGCTGCAGAGGCAGAGGCACAGCTTCCTGCACTGCAGCAGGCATTGACTTCAGCCCAGGGAACAGCAGCAGAGAAGCAGTCGGCTGCAGACATGGCTCAGGCAGCATTGGATGAAGCAATGAAAAAACTGGAAGCAGGTGAGATCACAGAGGAAGATCTGGTTCCCTTCCAGGAAGCTGTGAATGCAGCTGCAGCAGAACTGGAAGCCGCAAACGAAGCCGTGGTTCAGGCTCAGTCGGCATTTGATTCCTGTAGTGCGGCTGCAGCCAGGAAACCGGAACTGGAGGCTGGTCTTGCCGCGGCAAAGGAAGGCATTGTTCAGGCAGAGGCGAAAAAGACAGAACTTGCATTGACGATAGAGCAGCTGCAGGCAGGTAAGACAGCTGTTGAAGAAGGACGGAAAAAGCTGGAACAGGAAGGAAAGAAGCTTCAGCAGGCAGAAAAGGAAATTGCTGCTAATGAGAAAAAACTTGCAGCCAGTGGAAAAAAACTGAAAGAGAGTCTGGCTGTACTTCAGAGCAGTCAGGCAGAGATCGATGCTAACAGACAAAGACTGAATGCAGCGCAGGCAGAAATCAGTGCAAATGAACAGAAACTTTCAGATGGAGAGGCGGAACTTGTACGGGGCAGGCAGGAGATTGCAGATGGAGAGGCAGAGATCAAAGAAAATCAGCAGAAGCTGATCGATGCAGAAAAAGAACTTGCAGATGGAGAAGCAGAACTTGCAGATGGATGGAAAGAATACCGGGACGGCGAAAAGGAGGCGGAGCAGGAGATTGCAGACGGCGAAAAGAAGATTGCTGACGCCCGGAAAGAAATCCAGGATATAGAAGAGCCGGAGTGGATTGTTACAGACAGAAACGATCTTCCGGAGTATTCTGATTATGGAGACAATGCAGACCGTATCAAGAACATCGGAGAAGTGTTCCCGGTGATCTTTTTCCTGGTGGCGGCTTTGATCAGTCTTACCACTATGACCAGAATGGTAGAGGAACAGAGAACGCAGATCGGAACTCTGAAGGCTCTGGGATATGGCAAGTATGCCATCGCTTCCAAGTATCTGAATTATGCATTTCTGGCAACGGTAGGAGGAAGTGCGGCAGGTATCCTGATCGGTGAAAAGATCCTTCCTTATATCATTATCAAGGCATACGGGATCATGTACCACAATGTGGGAAATAACCTGGAGATCCACTATGAACTGAAATTTGCCCTTACAGCTTCCGTTGCAGCTGTGGTCTGTACAGTAGGCGCTACGGTGTTTGCCTGCTATAAGGTGCTGGCAGAGACTCCGGCTTCTCTGATGCGTCCGCCGGCGCCGAAGGAAGGAAAAAGGGTTCTTGTAGAAAAGATCACGATTTTGTGGAAGCATCTGAACTTTACCTGGAAGTCCTGTCTGAGAAATCTTTTCCGCTACAAGAAACGTTTGTTTATGACGATTTTCGGCATCTCCGGAAGTATGGCTCTGATGCTGGTGGGATTCGGGATCAAAGATTCTATTTCGGACATTGTGGTGAAGCAGTATGAGGAACTTCAGCATTACGATGGAACCATTATCACAGATGAAGATGCTACCCTGGAGGAACGGGAAAAACTGTCGGAATATTTAAAACAGAACAAAAAAATCCAGCGTTTTACAAATATTCAGTTTACCAAGATCACAGCGCCCAGGGAAAAATCTAATATCAGCTGCTATCTTTATGTACCGGAAGATATGGATACTTTCCGGGAGGATGTGACATTGAGAAACCGCATTACAAAAGAAGGGTATGAGCTTACTGATGAAGGAGCTGTGATCAGTGAAAAAACAGCCAGGCTTCTGGGGCTTCAGGTGGGAGACAGCATTACGCTGGAAAAAGACCATGAGAAATATCAGGCCAGGGTAGCTGTGATCACAGAAAACTATATGGGTCATTACATTTATATGACTCCTGCAGTTTATGAACAGACCTTTGGGGAAAAGCCTGCCTATGAAGATATCATTTTTTCACTGAAAGACGAGTATCTGGACGAGGAAGAAGCCGTGGGAAAAGAAATTCTTTCCCAGCCGGCAGCATTAAGCATCAGCTATACTGCCAGTCTGGCGGCTCAGGTGGACCGTATGCTCAGCACTTTGGGAATTGTGATCGTGGTCCTGATCGTTTCCGCAGGAATGCTTGCTTTTGTAGTTCTTTATAACCTGAATAATATTAATATCACAGAGCGTCAGAGAGAACTGGCAACTTTAAAGGTACTGGGATTTTATGATAAAGAGGTTTCCCAGTATGTACTGAGAGAAAATATTCTTCTGACCATTGCCGGGATTATTTTCGGATCCGGCTTCGGAGTGCTCCTTCACCGGTATATTATTGTTACAGTAGAGGTGGATGCGGTTATGTTTGGACGAAATATCCGTCCGGTAAGTTTTCTCTACTGTGCAGTGATCACCTGTATCTTTTCAGTGATCGTCAATCTGTTCATGCACAGAAAACTGAAAAAGATCGATATGGTAGAATCTCTGAAATCTGTGGAATAAATTAACTGTGAAATTTCTGCGTTCCTGCTTGACAACCGCAAAAAATGTAATTATAGTAGGAAACATAGCAAAGGCGAGGAAAAAGAGGAGTACGCTTTTTTCCCTGACAGAGAGGAGCTTCCGCTGGCTGCAAGGAGCTCTCAGAAGGAGAAGGCAGAAGGTAGCTTTGGAGCCGGGAGGCTGATGGTCGGAGAGAAAATCCAGGAACCGACAGCAGGCTTTCACGTAGATCCTGCGTTAAAGGACAATGAGATGTGCGGAGAAAGGAAGAGCTTTACAGCTTTTTGAAGATCTCTGCATAATGAAGGTGGTACCGCGATAAGACTCGCCCTTCACACTTAGGTGTGAGGGGCTTCCTTTTTTCTACCCCTCACCGTTTAGAAAAAACACTCAGGAGGTTATTATGAGCAAAGAACTTGCAAAGACGTATGATCCGAAGGGACTGGAAGAACGTCTGTACAAAAAATGGATGGATAATGGTTATTTCCACGCAAAGGTAAATCCCGATAAGAAACCCTTTACCATTGTTATGCCGCCGCCAAATGTTACCGGTCAGCTTCACATGGGTCATGCTCTTGATGAGACCATGCAGGATATCCTGATCCGTTTCAAAAGAATGCAGGGATATGAGGCTCTGTGGCAGCCGGGAACCGACCATGCAGCCATCGCTACAGAGGTTAAGGTTATTGACAAGCTGAAACAGGAAGGCATTGACAAACACGAGATTGGCCGTGAAGAATTCCTGAAACATGCATGGGCATGGAAAGAGGAGTACGGCGGAAAGATCATCAATCAGCTGAAGAAGCTGGGCGCTTCTGCAGACTGGGAGAGAGAACGCTTTACCATGGATGAAGGCTGCTCCAAGGCTGTCCAGGAAGTATTTATCAAGCTTTATGAAAAAGGTTATATTTATAAAGGTTCCAGAATCATCAACTGGTGTCCGGTGTGTCAGACATCTATTTCCGATGCGGAAGTAGAGCATGAGGATCAGGACGGATTTTTCTGGCATATCAATTATCCTATCGTAGGAGAAGAAGGACGTTTTGTGGAAATTGCCACCACCCGTCCGGAAACTCTTCTGGGAGATACTGCCGTTGCTGTAAATCCTGAGGATGAAAGATATAAAGATCTGGTAGGAAAAATGCTGAAGCTGCCTCTGACAGACCGTGAGATCCCGGTTGTGGCAGATGAGTATGTAGATAAAGAATTCGGAACCGGCTGCGTGAAGATCACACCGGCCCATGACCCTAATGACTTTGAGGTAGGGAAACGTCATGATCTTCCGGAGATCAACATCATGAATGATGATGCCACCATCAATTCTCTTGGCGGCAAATATGCAGGAATGGACCGTTACGAGGCCCGTAAGGCAATGGTTGCGGATCTTGAGGAGCAGGGGCTTCTTGTCAAGGTGGTTCCTCATTCTCACAGCGTAGGAACTCATGACCGCTGCGGAACGACCGTAGAACCTATGATCAAGCCTCAGTGGTTTGTTCGTATGGATGAGATGGCAAAGGCTGCCATCGATGCGCTGAACGACGGAGATCTGGAATTTGTTCCGGCAAGCTTTGGAAAAACATATCTTCACTGGCTGGAAAATATTCGTGACTGGGGGATTTCCCCTCAGCTGTGGTGGGG
>ENA-ORMO01000188-ORMO01000188.1-human-gut-metagenome-genome-assembly--contig:-NODE-188-length-91692-cov-6.484804_pt1 | contig 91692 bp, 81 predicted proteins | sample MGYA00242106_ERZ509001 | MGnify/ENA primary metagenome ERZ509001 (study PRJEB26280, sample SAMEA2338736) | human gut metagenome | biome: human gut; feature: human-associated habitat; material: faeces...
TCATACAGAATTTTTCGAACCAATCATAGCCAAATCTGACAAATCTATCTTTATGTGTGACTAGGATAGTCTTGATTTTTTGTTCCATCACTTCATCCAATAATTAATTGATTCCACTTCTTGCGGTTGTAATTAAGACCACTTCCATACTCTTCCATGCATTGGTCTACAATTATTCCCTTGGCGTTACAAAACTGACGTAAAAATGTTACCTGGTTTTGTAAATCATCCTTTTGGTTTCTTGTAGATACTCTGGCATAAATAACCATCTGACGATTATTATTTTCTGTATGAATGCCTTTAAACTGAAGGTATTGGTCATAAGTGTAATAACGTCTATCAGCTGGAGTACGATTTGCTTTCAGAATCCCCTCTCTATCCCAACGCTGCAACGTTTTAACAGAGACACCTAATCATTCAGCAAAATCTTTTGGCTTGTAATTAGTGATATTAGAAGTGTTCATAAATAATTCCTCCACGAGTATATTTAAACACTTTTAATCACTAATATCAATTATTTTAACCACTTAATATTTCCTCTTTGTTCGATTATAGAGGGAGGGAAAAAGAAAGTCAATGAAAAAACACCAGGCAAGAATCCCTGTGAGAAGGAGAAAATAAAAAGAAATCGAATGTCTGTTCGGTGGCATATTGCAATCAGGAGTTTCTTATGGTATGATGTCCGTAAAGTGAACAGCAGGAGGAATTTATCAGTGTTTTCATATATAAAAGGACCCTTGGTGGAAGTATGGGAGGGTGGAATCGTTGTGGAAGCAGGCGGAATTGGATGGAATATTCTTGTTCCTCTGTCCGTGCTTGACCGTCTGCCCAGAATCGGAGAGGAGCTCAAGATCTATACTTCTTTTCAGGTGAGAGAGGATGCCATGACTCTGTATGGCTTTTTCAACAGCCAGGATCGGAAGATGTTTAACCAGCTTCTGGGAGTCAATGGGATTGGCCCAAAGGCAGCTCTGGGTATTCTGTCTGCGCTGCAGCCAGATGATTTGCGAATGGCGATTCTCTCAGAGGATGCAAAAGCCATTGCCAGAGCTCCGGGCATTGGCCCTAAGACAGCCAAGCGGGTGATTCTGGATTTAAAGGATCGGATCCGGATGGAGGATGTGCTGCCTTCTGCTTTTGGAGCCGAAATGGAACCGGCAGAGACGGCTGGATCCGGAATGGAGGGAACCGGCAGAGAGGCTATAGAGGCGCTGGTGGCATTGGGATATTCCCTGACGGAAGCATCCAGGGCTGTACGGAAAATCGAGATCACAGAGGATATGACAGTAGAGGCAGTTTTAAAGGCATCTCTGAAGTATCTGGCAATCTGAGTGCGGGACAAATACGACAAGTGTGGAGAGTAAGATGGAGCGGAGAATCATAACAACAGAGATTACCGAAGAAGACAAATATATAGAACCCAGTCTCCGTCCGCAGCTGCTGGACGAATATATCGGGCAGGAAAGGATCAAAAGCAATCTGAAGGTGTATATGCAGGCTGCAAAGGCCAGAGGAGAGTCTCTGGATCATGTGCTGTTTTATGGTCCGCCGGGACTGGGGAAAACCACCCTGTCCGGAATTATTGCCAATGAGATGGGCGTTCATATGAAAGTGACGTCGGGACCGGCTATTGAAAAGCCGGGGGAGATGGCGGCGATTCTCAATAATCTGCAGGAGGGAGATGTTCTCTTTGTAGATGAGATTCACAGGCTGAACCGTCAGGTGGAAGAGGTGCTTTATCCGGCGATGGAGGATTTCGCTATTGATATTATGCTGGGCAAGGAGTCCTCAGCCCGTTCGATCCGTCTGGATCTGCCCCATTTTACCTTGGTAGGAGCTACAACCAGAGCGGGACTTCTCACAGCGCCTTTGCGGGATCGGTTTGGGGTGATTCAGAAAATGGAGTTTTACCGGCCGGAGGAGCTGCAGATTATTGTAGAGCGGTCAGCCGGTGTTCTTGGTGTGGAGATAGAGCCGGAGGGTGCAGCGGAAATTGCACGGCGCTCCAGAGGAACCCCTCGTCTTGCCAACCGTCTGCTGAAACGTGTTCGGGATTTCGCCCAGGTGAAATATGACGGGGTCATTACGAAGCAGGTGGCTGATTTCGCCCTGGATATCCTGGATGTGGATAAGCTGGGCCTGGATAACAATGACAGAAATATTCTGATGATGATGATTGAAAAGTTTGGCGGGGGTCCGGTAGGTCTGGATACTCTGGCAGCGGCTCTGGGAGAGGATGCGGGAACTCTGGAGGATGTGTATGAGCCGTATCTTTTGATGAACGGATTTTTGAACCGGACGCCAAGAGGACGGGTGGCGACAGAGAGTGCATACCGCCATCTGGGAATTCCCTTTGGAGAGTGACGAAAAACAGGCTGTGGAGTTTTGAAAATTCATTAGAAAAGTTGCTTGTTGATTCTATGAGGATATGGTACACTGTTACTGTATGCCTGTATTCCGGAAGGAAAACGGGCCACAGAAGCGATGACAGGTGGAATAAGGAACAAAAGAATCGGGAGCCGAGAATATGAGTCAGAAAAATTATGCGGAAGTTTTGATAGATGGTGTGGTATATACGCTGGGCGGCACAGAAGATGAGGCCTATCTACGGAGAGTTGCAGCATATTTAAATGAAAAAATAGGCACAATTAAGAAGCAGAGAGGTTTTTCCAGGCAGAATGCGGATTATCAGAACCTGATGATTCATCTGAATATTGCAGATGATTATTTTAAGGAGCAGGAGCGGGCAGATATGCTCAGCGGCCAGAAGGCGCTGCTGGAAAAAGAGGCCTACAGCCTGAAGCATGAATTGATTACCATGCAGATGCGGATGGAGGCTATGGAGAAGGAAATGCAGGAGGAGAAAGCAAGGGCAGAGGAACTGGTGCGAAAAGCGTCGGAAACAGCTTCTGACGCAGATAGTAACAGACACAGAAAATAAAACAGCAGGTGAAAGCTTCAGGGGGTGCTCTTTTTTCATAAGGGTCATCCTCTGCTTTATGTTATAACTGTTCAGGAGGAATCGTGTGAAATTACCAGTAGAAATCCTGGCTCCGGCCGGGTCCGTGGAAAGCATGAAGGCAGCGGTAAATGCCGGGGCTGATGCAGTATATATGGGAGGAAGCCGGTTTGGAGCCCGGGCGTATGCGGAGAATCCAGAGGGAGATCAGTTTTTAGAGGCTCTTGATTATGCCCACCTTCATGGCTGCAGCCTGTATATGACGGTCAATACATTAGTAAAGGAAGAGGAGCTGGGACAGCTGTATGATTTTCTTATGCCCTGCTATGAACGGGGGCTGGATGCAGTGATTGTTCAGGATATGGGGGGTTTTTCGTTTATCCGAAAACATTTTCCGGACCTTCCAATTCATGCCAGCACTCAGATGACGGTTACAGGATGGCGAAGCGCCGCTATGTTGAAGGAGCTGGGAGCCAGCCGGGTGGTAACGGCAAGAGAGCTTTCTCTGGCAGAGATTGCTCAGATCAGGGATCATGTGGATATTGAGATTGAGAGCTTTGTTCACGGCGCTCTCTGTTACTGCTATTCCGGCCAGTGTCTGTTAAGCAGCCTGATTGGCGGACGAAGCGGAAACAGGGGACGATGCGCCCAGCCCTGCAGGCTTCCCTATGATGCGCCGGGACAGGCCCTGTCCTTTAGGACAGGCTCAGAGCGGGGAACAGGAAGGAAGAATAGAGAGAACGGCGTAGAAAAGACTGGGGGAAAGAACAGAGAAAGGAGGCAGCAGGAGAAGGATAACCGCTATCTGATGAGCTTAAAGGATCTGTGTACGCTGGATATTCTTCCTGATATTATTGAGGCAGGTGTCTATTCCCTGAAGATTGAAGGGAGAATGAAAAGTCCCCGGTATACGGCTGGTGTGGTCAGTGTGTACCGCAAATATGTAGATCAGTATTTGGCCAGGGGACGGGAGGGCTATCGAATATCCGATGAGGATCGGAAAATGCTTCTGGATCTTTTCGATCGGGGTGGACAGACGGAAGGATACTACCGGCAGCACAATGGCAGGGATATGATTGCACTGAAGGAAAAGCCGGCGTTCCGACAGGGCAATCAGCAGCTATTTGATCGTCTGGATGCGGAATATGTTCACAGTGGAAAGCAGGAGCCGATTCGGGGCCATGTAACAGCCAGAGAAGGGCAGCCAGTGACTTTGTATTTGGAAAAAGCTCCTGTGTCTGTGACGGTTTCCGGAGAGGTGGTTCAAACAGCTCAGAATCAGCCGATGACAGAAGAAAAGCTGTTAAAACAGATTCAGAAAACGGGAGGCTCGCCCTTTTACTTTGAAGAACTGACCGGTCAGGCAGAGGGCTCCTGCTTCCTTCCGGTACAGGCATTAAATGGACTTCGCAGAGCCGGATTGGAGCAGCTGGAGGAGGCAATCCTTTCTCCCTACCGGAGAAAGGCAGAGCCGGAGGGTGAAAACGAAGAAGGAGTCACTGAACGGCCAGTTTCTGCGGCAGCAAAGGAAGAACAGGAGCGAAGCTTTGTAAAGTCAGGAAAAAGTCCAGAATTTTTGGTATCTCTGGAATCGCCAGAGGGACTGTCTGTAGCAGCAGCGCACCCGGAGGTGGACGGTATTTATCTGGACAGCACAGGCTTTGGACCGGAGTTGTGGAAACAGGCAGTAGAGCAATGCCACCAAGCAGGCAAGTTTTGCGGACTGATTTTCCCTCAGATTTTCCGTCAGGGGGCAGAAGAATTTTTTATGGCTGCTGCAAAGGAATTGAGAGAGGCCGGTTTTGATGTTCTGGTAATCCGTTCTATGGAGGAGCCCCGCTTTTTAAGAGAGCTGGGACTGGGGCAGATTCCTCTTGTGTTTGATTCCAATCTATATGCCATGAATCATCAGGCGGCAGCGCAGATGATCCATATGGGCGCAGGAAGGCTGACCTTCCCTCTGGAGCTAAACAGCAGAGAACTGGAACAGCTGAAGGAGGCATCAGAGGGCATTGGCTGGGAGATGACCATTTATGGTCACTATCCGGCTATGGTTTCTGCCCAGTGCGTGGTGCGTACTACAAAGGGGTGTACGAAAAAGCCAGAGCTGCTTTTGATTCGTGACAGAGTAGGAAAAGAGCTTCCAGTGAAAAATCACTGTCGGTTCTGCTACAATACCATTTACAATCCCAGTCCATTGAGTCTTCTGGGGCAGGAAGATGCAGTGCTCAGGCTGCAGCCGGAGGGATTGAGGCTGGTATTTACTACGGAGACTCCGGCTCAGATTCAGGAGGTTATGGATGCGTTTGCGGATCACTTCCGGTATGGAAAGGATACGCCATCGCCAATAAAGGATTTCACAAGAGGCCATTTCAGACGAGGCGTGGAATAGGAGATTTATGGTTAATGTAATAATTGAGGTGTCAAAATATCTTCTGATTATTTTGATGGCGCTTTACACCTACTGGAATTTCCGGTATTTTCGATATCAGGAGGTCTGGCAGCAGAACCGGGTATGCGCAAAGCAGAATGCTGTGATGTTTCTGATGCATTTGCTGGCTTATGCTGTTTTGTATCTGAAGTCTGAGGATGAGAGAGTGGTTCTGTTTTACCTGGCTCAGATGGTATTTTTTGCTGCCTATATGGGACTTTCCCGGTATTTTTACCGTAATCTGTCCAGGATCCTGATGAACAATATGTGCATTCTTCTGATGATCGGGCTGATGATTCTGACCAGGCTTTCCTTTGATAAGGCAGTCAGACAGTTTTTGATTGTGGCTGTGGCGGCTCTGATTACCTGGATCATTCCCTTTGTGATGGATCGGGCCTGGCAGCTGGCAGAGATTCCCTGGGTTTACGGAATCGGCGGTCTGGCAGTTCTGGCCCTGGTGTGGGTTGTGGGAAATAACAGCTTTGGGGCCCAGCTGTCCATTACTGTTGCAGGGATTTCTTTTCAGCCATCGGAATTTGTAAAAATTACCTTTGTATTTTTTGCAGCCGCTATGTTTTATAGGTCTGTGGATTTTAGAACTGTGGCTGCAGTGACAGCGGTGGCAGCCGGTCATGTGCTGGTTTTGGTTCTGTCAAAGGATCTGGGGAGCGCTCTGATTTTTTTTCTGACCTACCTGACCATGCTGTTTGTGGCAACAGGGAAGTGGCTTTATCTGGGAGCCGGGCTGGGCTGTGGCTGCGGGGCGTCTGTTCTGGCCTATTATCTCTTTGCCCATGTGAGAACCCGGGTGGCAGCCTGGCGGGATCCCTGGGCGGATATTGACAACCGGGGATATCAGATTACGCAGTCTTTGTTTGCTATAGGAACAGGAGGCTGGTTCGGAATGGGGCTTTATCAGGGGATGCCCTACAAAATTCCTGTGGTGGAAAAGGATTTTGTATTTGCGGCAGTATCAGAGGAGCTGGGCGGCATTTTTGCTATCTGCATTCTGCTGATTTGTCTGGGCTGCTTTCTTCAGTTTATGATGATTGCAGGAAGAATGCAGGCTCTGTTTTATAAGCTGATTGCCTTTGGATTGGGAATGGTTTATGGAATCCAGGTTTTCCTGACTGTGGGAGGCGTGACAAAATTCATTCCCTCTACAGGCGTGACCCTTCCCTTTGTCAGCTACGGAGGAAGCTCTATCCTCAGCACCTTTATGGTGTTTGGAGTGCTTCAGGGACTGTACATTCTGAAAAAGAATGATGAGGAGGACTATGAATAAACAGACGCCTAATCCCGGGGAGAATAAACATATTCTGCTGATTACCTATGCGGTGGTGGGAATGTTTGTATGCCTGATGGGATATTTTGGTTATTTTCTGCAGGTGCAGAGCGAGACAGTAATTAATAATTCTTATAATGCCCGCCTGGACAGCTTTTCGGATCGGATTATCCGGGGAAAGATTTTAAGCAATGACGGAAGAGTGCTGGCAGAAACTGCAGTACAGGAGGATGGTTCAGAGGTGAGAACCTATCCCTATCAGGATTTGTTTGCCCATGCAGTGGGATATTCAGATCATGGAAAGGCGGGACTGGAGGCTCTGGCTAATTTTTATCTTCTGTCCTCTCATATGAATCTGGCAGAGCAGACGCTGAATCAGCTGGCAGATCGAAAGAATCTGGGAGATAATGTAATTACAACCCTGGATGTGGATCTGCAGCAGGCAGCACAGGCAGCTCTGGGAGATCGAAAAGGGGCTGTCGTGGCCCTGGAACCGGATACAGGGAAAATCCTCGCCATGGTTTCCAGACCGGGATTTGATCCGAACACCCTGGGACAGGAATGGGAAACGCTGATTTCCGGCGACAATACCCAGGCCCAGCTGTTAAACCGGGTATCTCAGGGGGTATATCCGCCAGGCTCTACTTTCAAAATTGTGACGGCTCTGGAATATATACGGGAGCATCCCAATACCTGGCAGGAATTTTCCTTTGACTGTGACGGTTCCTATGAGCATGGGGATTACACGATTTCCTGTTATCATGGCAACGCCCACGGCCATCAGAATTTGCCTCAGGCCTTTGCAAATTCCTGCAATGGAGCCTTTGCCAGCCTTGGACTGGAACTGAATCTGGAGCAGATGCAGAATCTGGCGGAGCGTCTTTTGTTTAATGGACAGCTGCCCGTATCCATTGCCTACAGCAAAAGCTCCTATGCCATGGGAACAGGGGCTTCAGACTGGGAACGGCTTCAGACTGCCATCGGGCAGGGAAATACCCAGATGACTCCTCTTCACAATGCGCTTCTTACAGCATCCATTGCCAATGGAGGTGTGCTGATGAAGCCCTATCTGATTGACCGGGTGGAAACATCAGAGGGAGAAGAAGTGAAAAAGTTTCTTCCTGCTACTTATGGAGAACTGATGAGTGCATCGGAGGCAGATGCTTTGTCTGGAATGATGCGCCAGGTGGTAACAGAAGGAACGGGTTCCGCTGTCCGTACAGACGCTTATGCAGTGGCAGGAAAAACAGGCTCTGCAGAGTTTGAAAAGGGAAAGGAAAGCCATGCCTGGTTTACAGGCTTTGCCCCGGCAGAGGATCCGAAGCTGGTAGTGACTGTTCTTGTAGAGGAGGGCGGATCCGGAGGACGGGAGGCTGCGCCGATCGCAAGAGCCTTATTTGATTTGTATTTTTCAAAATAGCGGCAATTGTTTCACGGGAAGCAAGCTTGACATGGATTTTTCTGCCAGTGCTCCCGTTGTCCTGAATGGTTACAAAAAATAATGAAAAAAGAAAGGGGATATCCTGTGTTTCGAGCAAACGAATATGTAAAGGCAGAAAGCCTAGAGGAAGCCTATCAGCTGAACCAGAAAAAGAGCAATGTGCTTCTGGGCGGTATGATGTGGCTGAAAATGGGAAGTAATTACAAGTCAGCATCCATTGACTTATCTGGTCTGGGACTTGACTACATTGAAGAAGATGAAGAGGAATTCCGCATTGGCTGTATGTGCAGCCTGAGAAGTCTGGAGCTTCATGAGGGGCTGAACCGGTATTTTGGCGGAATTTTCCGGGAGTGTACCAAAGGTATCGTAGGTGTGCAGTTTCGAAATGGGGCTACGGTAGGCGGAAGCGTGTTCGGGAGATATGGTTTTTCCGACATTCTTACCTGCATGATGATGCTGGATGTCCAGGTGGAGCTTTACCAGAGAGGAAGAATTTCTTTGGAGGAATTTGCAAAGCTGCCTTACGATCGTGATATTCTGGTTCAGGTGATTCTGAAAAAGGATGGAAGAAGAGCGGCTTATGCCTCTTCCCGCCGTTCTAAAACGGATTTCCCTATCATTGCCTGCGGCGTGGCAAAAAAAGGAGACAGCTGGTATGTATCTGTAGGCGCAAGACCTGCAAGGGCTGCCCTGTGTGTGCTCCCTGCCGGGAATGCAGCAGTGAAAGATCTGGCAGAGAAGGCCGCTGAGGCATTTTCTTACGGGGACAATATGAGAGCTGGAGGAGAATACAGAAAACATCTGGCGCAGGTTTCTATCCGGCGTCTGATGGATCAGATATCCAGGGAGGAAGAAAAATAAAATGCGGAGTAATATGGAAATACAGTTTATTTTAAATGGAAAGATGCAGACAGCAGTGATTGCGGCGGACACCCTGCTTTTGGATCTGCTGAGAAGTCTGGGATGCTACAGTGTGAAACGGGGCTGCGAAACCTCTAACTGCGGTCTTTGCACCGTATGGATGAATCAGAAGCCGGTTCTTTCCTGTTCTGTTCTGGCTGCAAGGGCAGACGGCTGTGAAATTACAACTCTGGAGGGCCTTCAGAAGGAGGCGGAAGAAATTGGACGTTTCCTTGCAGAGGAGGGAGCGGATCAGTGCGGCTTTTGCAGCCCGGGATTGATTATGAATCTGCTGGCAATGGAACGGGAGCTGGTAAGTCCTGATATGGATGAGGTTCGGGAATATCTTTCCGGAAACCTTTGCCGGTGTACCGGTTACGAAGGACAGATGCGGGCAATTGAAAAATATCTGAACCGGAATAAGGAGGGCAGAAGCTGAGATGGAGAAAAAGAAAACCTATGTAGGCCAGTCAGTTGTAAAGCGGGACGCTATGGCTTTGATGACAGGAAAGCCAGTGTATACCGATGACATCGCTCCGAAGGATTGTCTTATTGTCAAGGTTTTGAGAAGCCCCCATGCCCATGCATGGATTGAGGAGATTGATAAGACGCGGGCGTTGTCTGTTCCGGGAATTGAGACTATTTTAACCTGGGAGGATTCTCCCCAGAAGCGGTTTACTATGGCTGGACAGACTTATCCGGAGCCCAGTCCTTACGATCGCCTGATTCTGGATCGAAGAATGCGTTTTGTGGGAGATGTGGCTGCTATTGTGGCAGGAACCTCAGAAGAGGCTGTGGATCGGGCGCTGAAGGCAATTAAGGTGAACTATCAGGTTCTGGAGCCGGTTCTGGATATGCGGACAGCCAAGGACAACCCGGTTCTGGTACATCCAGAGGAGAACTGGGAAAGTCTGTGCCCTGTAGGGGCTGACAATCAGCGCAATCTCTGCGCATCAGGAGATGACATTCACGGAGATGTAGAGGGGATTCTAGCTTCCTGCGCTCATGTGATTTCAAAGACTTATCATGTAAAGCCGAACCAGCAGGCCATGATGGAAACCTTCCGCACCTTTACATCTATGGATGCCTATGGACGGTTGAACGTAACCTCCTCTACTCAGGTGCCCTTCCATGTGCGGCGGATAGTGGCTCATGCCTTGAATATTCCCAAGTCCCGGATCCGGGTGATAAAGCCCCGAATCGGCGGCGGCTTTGGGGCCAAGCAGACGGTGGTTTCAGAGGTATACCCGGCTCTGGTGACCTGGGTGACAGGCAAACCGGCTAAGATGGTTTTCAGCCGGTATGAATCTCAGATCGCCTCTTCTCCCCGCCATGAGATGGAAGTAACAGTTCGCCTGGGAGCTGATGAAAATGGTGTATTTCAGGCGATCGATTTATATACCCTGTCAAATACAGGCGCTTATGGAGAACACGGTCCGACAACAGTAGGTCTGTCAGGCCATAAATCAATTCCCCTTTATTCTACTCCAAAAGCCTTTCGCTTCCACTACGATGTGGTTTATACCAATACGATGTCTGCAGGGGCATACCGGGGCTATGGAGCGACCCAGGGAATCTTTGCCCTAGAATCGGCAGTCAATGAGCTGGCAGCGGAATTACATATGGATCCGGTTGCTCTTCGGGAAAAAAATATGGTTCATGAAGGGGATGTGATGCCTGCCTATTACGGTGAGACGGCCAACAGCTGTACTCTGGATCGGTGTATGAAGCGGGCCAAAGAGCTGATGAAATGGGATGAAAAATATCCCTGTCGTGTAATGGACAACGGAAAAGTCCGTTCTGTTGGAGTGGCCATGGCCATGCAGGGCTCTTCCATTTCCAACTGTGATGTGGCTGGAATTACCTTAAAGCTGAATGATGATGGCTTTTACAGCATGATGATTGGAGCGGCCGATATGGGAACCGGCTGTGATACGACTTTGGCACAGATTGCAGCAGATTGTCTGGAATGCGATTTGGATAATATTGTGGTTCACGGTGTGGACACGGATGTTTCCCCCTATGATTCTGGCTCTTATGCCTCCAGTACAGCATACCTGACTGGTATGGCAGCGGTAAAAGCCTGCGAGGCCATGAGGGAAAAGATTATGGAAAAGGGTGCGGAGTATCTGGAACGGTCTGTAGATGAAGTGGACTTTGACGGCAGCCAGGTATTTAGCAGAGACGGCAGCAGTGCCATTCGTTTAAAAGATATTGGAAACAGAGTGATGTGCAACAATGGAAAGGCCCTTGAGGTGACAACGTCTCATTCTTCTCCGGTTTCTCCGCCGCCCTTTATGGTAGGTATGGCAGAAATTGAGATGGACATGGAAACCTATGAATACGAGTTGATTGATTTTGTGGCAGTGGTTGACTGCGGAACTCCGATTAATCCCAATCTGGTGCGTGTTCAGACGGAAGGCGGACTGGGACAGGGCATCGGCATGGCGATGTTTGAGGATGTGACCCGCTCTCAGAAGGGCCGTGTATTTGAAAATTCCTTTATGCAGTATAAGCTGCCGACCCGTATGGATGTGGGACACCTTCAGGTGGAATTTGAAAGCAGCTACGAGCCGACAGGTCCTTTTGGCGTTAAGTCCATTGGAGAGGTGGTAATCAATACGCCTTCTCCGGCGATTGCAGGGGCTGTGGCTAATGCATCCGGCGTATGGATTCGAGAGCTTCCTATTACGGCAGAGAAGATTTTTACAGAAATGAAGGAAAAAAAGAAAGCAGTTAATTAAAAAAATAAAACAGAGGATTCGGAAACTGGGAAGAAACAGAATAAGTTATAGACAACTCAGGGAAACTTCATCTTGCATCTTCTATCAAATGGAGTTATACTAAAAACAGTCTGTGCGACACACCACCGTGGTGCTGATCCAGCACTGCGCGACCAGGAGGGATTGCAATGATAGAAGCAACGAGCTGTGGAGGTGTGGTTATATTTCGCGGCAAGATTCTGGTTCTCTATAAGAATTACAAGAACAAGTATGAGGGCTGGGTTCTGCCAAAGGGAACTGTAGAAGCAGGAGAAGAGTACAAGGAGACGGCTCTTCGGGAAGTAAAAGAAGAAACCGGCGTCAGTGCTTCCATTATCAAGTATATCGGGAAGAGCTCCTATTCCTTTAATACACCGCAGGATATGGTGGAAAAGGATGTTCACTGGTATTTGATGATGGCTGACAGCTATTACAGTAAACCACAACGGGAAGAGCATTTTGTAGATTCCGGCTATTACAAGTTTTATGAGGCTTACCATCTGCTGAAGTTTTCCAACGAAAAGCAGATTCTGGAAAAGGCTTATAATGAATACCTGGATTTGAAGAAGGCGAACCTCTGGGGCAACAAAAAATATTTCTAGGTTTTACATGAGACAATGGGGAACGGTCTGAGAATTTCAGGCCGTTTTTCTAATGTCTTTATTATTTTGTGTATAAAAAGAGGAGGATTATTGATGAAATCATCGAACGAACTGCGCACACTGCTGCGCTCCATTGACCGGAAAAGCTATCCAGCTTATAAAGCTTTGTCAGGGGCTTATCAGTTTGGCGCTTATGTGCTTGTAATTGATCATGTACAGGGGGATCCCTTTGCATCTCCCTCCAGTGTTCATATAGAGGTGTCTCTGAAACAGGCAGGATTTCCGGAGGCCTATTATCAGGAGGCCTGCAGCCGTATTGCGCTGGAGGATTTCCTTACCAGAAGGTTTGGAAGTCAGGTGGAAGCCTACAATTTTAAAGCTGGAGGTTCTGGAAAAAGCGGGCTGTTGTCTACCGCCAGATGTGGGCAGGAGGTTTTGGAGAGAAGCGCCTGTCAGATTGGCGCAGGAAAGATTACTGCCAGATTTCATATTGGATTTCCGGCATTCGGAAGAACTATAGATGCAGGCGGACTGGAAAAAATACTTTTTGAGTATCTTCCTGCATGTGTGGAAAACAGTTTTTTTTACAGGAAGCTGGATAAGAAAAAGACAGAGGAGGCAGTATATCTGGCGGAGGATCAGAAAGCAGTGCGCGATTACTTAAAGAAGGAGGGGCTGGTGGCTTTTGTAGCAAATGGTTCCATTCTTCCAAGAAAAAGCGGAGTTTCTGATCTTCCCATGAGAGACTGCGTTCCCTTTGCTTCCCCGTCTTCTATGGAGAAAACCATTACCCTTCCCCACAGGGGGCAGATGAGCGGAATGGCAGTTCCAAAGGGAATCACTCTGATTGTAGGAGGCGGTTATCATGGAAAATCTACGCTTCTGTCTGCGCTTCAGATGGGAGTTTATAACCATATTGCAGGAGACGGCCGGGAATTTGTGATTACAGAGGAGACGGCAGTGAAGCTGCGGGCAGAGGAGGGACGGGCAATCCGGAATGCTGATATTTCACTTTTTATTAATGATCTGCCCAATAAAAAGAATACCTCTTCTTTTTCTACGGAGGATGCCAGCGGAAGTACCTCGCAGGCCGCCGGTGTCGTGGAGGGGATAGAAGCAGGAACGAAGCTCTTTCTCATTGACGAGGATACCTCTGCAACAAATTTTATGGTGCGGGATGATTTTATGCAGGAAGTGATCCAGAGAGAAAAAGAACCCATTACCCCGTTTCTGGAACGAGCCGGGGATTTGTATGAAAAGGCCGGGATTTCTACGATTCTGGTAGCTGGAAGCTCTGGAGCCTTTTTCTATATTGCTCATAAAATTCTGCAGATGGACAGTTACCGTCCGGTGGATATTACGGAACGGGTAAAAATGCTGTGTCGGGAACACAAAGCTCCGCGGATTCAGGCGCCGGGATTTTTTCTTCCGGAATTTCAGACGCCTTTGGTTTTTCATAATACAGAAAAAAATAACCGGGACAGAGGATTTTCCCAGAGAGGTAATGCAAGGGGCGGAAAGTATGGCCGCGGAGGCCAGGAAAACGGCTCTGCACGAGAGCGAAAGAAAATAAAGACCTTAGGAAAGGATATGTTTTCGATTGATCGGGAAACGGTGGATCTCCGATATGCAGAACAGCTGGCAGACTGGGAGCAGACAGCGGCCCTTGCCTATCTGCTGCGATTTGCCTTAGAGCAGGGCACGGAGGGCAAAAAAACAATGCGTCAAACCGTAGAGCTTTTGTGGAAAACGCTGGAAACCAGGGGATGGGAGCCATTTTGCAGCTCTTATGTACCCTGCGGTCTTGCAAAGCCGAGGAAACAGGAGATTTTTGCCTGCTTAAACCGCTATCGGGGATAAAAAAGAAGGATTCCGGTAAAATAAAACAGAATCAACAGAAAAGAAGGAGAAATCGAGGCAGAGCATATGAGTGGGGAAAACAGAATGAAGAAAGATCAGAAAGAAAAAGGAAGAGCTTCTGGCAGTGCATGGGATCGCCTGGTGCCATATCTGGAAAAAGCTATGGCATATCAGACAGCGCTGACACTGTTTGAGTGGGATAATGAAACGTTGGCTCCGGAACAGGCTGGAGCCTATACGGCCCGGGTACAGGGAATTTTAGCTGCTTCCTATCAGGAGGTAATGACAGCGCCGGAATTAAAGGAGCTGCTTTTGGAATGTGAGCAGGAATTAGGGAATAAGGAAAAACTGGAAAAGCAGGCTATCCTTCGAGAAATCAGAGAAGAGGCAGAGCAGTTGGAGTGTATTCCGCCGAAGGAGTATCGCGCCTACCAGGAGCTGGTGGCAGAGTCTGCCAGGATTTGGGCCAGAGCCAGAGAAGAGAAGGATTTCCAGGCATTTGCGCCTACTCTGAAAAAAATCATATTTTGGCAGAAAACCTTTGCCGGATATCGGGCGAAGGCGGGGCAGAAGCTATATGATGTAATGCTGGATTCCTATGAAAAAGGCTTTGGAATGAAAGAACTGGACGAGTTTTTCGGACTGCTGAAGAAGGAGCTGGTTCCATTGCTTCATCAGGTTATGGAAAGTCCGATACGGATCTCCGATGAATTTCTGACGGGGGATTATCCTGAGGACCGGCAGAGAGAGCTGGCAGAATACCTGGCAGAGTATGTAGGCTTTGACTTTAGAAAAGGCGTTCTGTCAGAAAGTGCCCATCCCTTTACGACCAGCCTTCACAATCATGATGTGAGGATTACCACCCACTACAAAAACAGCCTGGACAGCTCGCTGTTTTCTGTTATTCATGAGTCTGGACATGCCATTTATGAAATGGGAATCGGGGATCAGCTGACCCAGACTCCGGCAGGTCAGGGGGCATCTATGGGGATGCATGAATCTCAGTCGCGGTTTTTTGAAAATATTCTGGGACGCAGCGAGTCCTTTTGGGTTCCTGTTTACGGAAAAGTAAAGGAATTGTTTGGAGAGCAGCTAAAGGGGATTGGGCGGGAGCAGTTTGTCCGGGCCATCAACCGGGTTCATCCGGGACTAATCCGGACAGAGGCCGATGAACTGACTTACAGTCTTCATGTGCTGGTGCGGTATGAACTGGAAAAGGCCCTGATTGAGGAAGATCTTCCAGTAGAACAGCTTCCCCGGCTGTGGGCAGACAAATATGAAGAATATTTGGGGATTCGGCCGGAAAATGACGGAGAAGGAGTTCTTCAGGATATTCACTGGGCGCAGGGGTCCTTTGGATATTTTCCTTCCTATGCTCTGGGAAGCGCTTTTGGAGCGCAGATGCTTGCTTCCATGAAAAAGAAGATGAATATAAACCAGATGCTGGAGGAAGGGAATCTTGGGGAAATTCGAGAGTATTTAAAACTCCATGTACATCGGTTTGGAAAGGTGAAAACCAGCCGCCAGATTCTGCTGGATATGACAGGAGAGGATTTCCGACCGCAGTATTATGTGGATTATCTGAAAGAAAAATACGGAAGACTGTACCAGCTGTCTTTAGATGGAACAAAGAACGGATTCAGGGAATAGACTGAATTACAACAGGAAGCTGGAAGGCGGAATCAGGCGTTATGGAAGACCAGAAGCTGGAAAATCTTTTGAACCTTGCCCTGTCTGTGCCAGAGGATATGCGGGCCCGATCACAGGAACTGGAAATCGGCTATCATAAGGAGGATCAAACCTGGGAGCTGATTGTAAAATATTCCGGAAGTCTGGAACCCTTGCGGGAAATGGGGATTCTGACTGAGGAAATGCATAATGAGTATGCTGTTTTAACAGTACCGGAAGGCATGATTGAGACGGTCAGCCGTCTGTCGCAGATAGAATATGTGGAAAAGCCAAAACGTCTGTTTTTTTCTATGAATCAGGCAAAGGGAGCTGCCTGCATTAATGCAGTACAGGAGGCTCCCTGGCGTCTGACCGGGCGGGGAGTGCTTGTGGCGGTTCTGGATTCCGGAATTGATTATTATCACGAGGCATTCCGGGATGGTTCGGGAAAAACAAGACTTGCTGCCTTGTGGGATCAGAATCTGAACCAGGTATTTTCCAGAGAGGAGATTGATCAGGCGATTCAGGAGGGAAGCAGGGAAAAGGCGCGGCGTCTGGTTCCCTCTTTTGATGCCAGCGGCCACGGAACGGCTGTGGCAGGAATTGCAGCCGGAAGTGGACTGGGAGATCCGGGCCGGGCGTATCGGGGAGTCGCATATGAAAGCGAGCTTTTGATTGTTAAGTTGGGAAATCCGAAAAATGAGGGCTTTCCCAGAACAACGGAACTGATGCGAGCTGTAAATTTTGCTGTGACCCAGGCAGTAGACAGAAAAATGCCTCTGGTGATTAATATCAGCTTTGGAAATACATATGGTTCCCATGAGGGAAACAGTCTTCTGGAAACTTATCTGGATGATATCAGCAATTACGGAAAAACTGCGATTATTGTAGGAAGTGGAAATGAGGGAGCATCAGCAGGTCATACCTCCGGTATATTTTTGCCAGATCCGGGAAGAAAGACGAGGCTTCGGATGGATTCCAGACAGAATGCAGAGCTTTCCGTAGCGCCTTATGAATCAGGCGTGAATATTCAGCTGTGGAAAAACTATTGGGATGAAATGGAAATCAGCCTGCTGACTCCTTCCGGGGAGGAAATCGGTCCTCTTTTACAGCAGCTTGGGCCTTCCAGGTTCCGCTATAGGAACATGGAAGTTTTGGTGTATTACGGAGAACCCAGCCCCTACAGCCAGGCTCAGGAAATCTATTTTGATTTTGTTCCAGATGCCGGAACTTATGTGGAAAGTGGGATTTGGACATTTCGCCTGACTCCCGGAAGAATTATTACGGGGGAGTATGATTTCTGGCTCCCTTCTTCAGGAATTTTAAATCCATCTACCCGTTTTCTGCGGCCGACTCCGGACACAACTCTGACTATTCCCTCTGCTGCAGCCAGCGTTATCACAGTGGGCGCCTATGACAGTGCTTTCAATTCCTATGCAGACTTTTCAGGACGGGGATTTACCAGAAGAACCAACCAGGTGAAGCCTGATATTGCTGCCCCGGGAGTGGGGATTATGACTGCGGCGGCGGGAGGAGGATATGAGCCGGTTACAGGAACCTCCTTTGCGGCTCCATTTGCATCTGGAAGCGCTGCCCTTATGATGCAGTGGGGAATTGTTGACGGGAGAGATCCCTTTCTCTATGGGGAAAAGATTAAGGCCTATCTGCGCCAGGGAGCCAGAAAGCTGCCGGGAATGGGGGAGTATCCCAATCCACAGGTGGGATATGGGGCGCTGTGTGTGAGAGACAGTCTGCCTCAGTAAAAATAAAATTCTTTGCCGGCATTGCTCTTTTCCTCTTTTTTCGATAAAATAAGATTTGCAGAATTACAAAAAAGGAATACACAACAAATGAAACAGGATCTTACTCAGGGGTCGATTACCAGAACGCTTCTCTGGTTCGCCTTACCTATGACTGTGGGAAATCTCCTGCAGCAGCTTTATAATATTGCAGATACACTGATTATCGGACAGTTTGTAGGAGCTAATGCCCTGGCGGCAGTAGGCTCCTCCTACACACTGATGACCTTTCTTACTTCGATTTTGCTTGGACTTTCCATGGGAAGCGGCGTGGCGGTGTCTATTGCCTTTGGGCAGAAGGATTGGGACAGACTGAAACGGGGAGTTTTTCTTTCATTTTCCGGTATTGGACTGGCAGCAGTGGCTTTAAGCAGTCTGGCTTTTTTGGGAATTGATGAAATCATGAGGCTTTTGCAGGTTCCAGAAGAGATCTACGAGCTAATGCGCAGATATCTGCTGGTAATTTTTACAGGAATCGGAGGTACATTTTTATATAATTATCTTGCCTGCCTTCTGCGGGCTATCGGAAATTCGGTGACACCTCTGATTTTTCTTGGAATATCTGCGGTGCTGAATGTGGTGCTGGATCTGCTGTTTGTTCTGTCGGCAGGCTGGGGTGTCGCAGGAGCAGCTTTTGCGACAGTGATTGCTCAGTGGCTGTCTGGAATCGGTCTTCTTTTGTATACAGTCAGGAAAGCGCCGGAGCTTCTTCCAGGACGCTGCCATATGAAATGGAATAGAGAAGAGGCGGCGGGGATTTTCCGGCTGTCGATGATTACCAGTGTCCAGCAGTCCATTATGAATTTTGGAATTCTGATGGTGCAGGGGCGGGTCAACAGCTTTGGCCCGGCAGTTATGGCAGCTTTTGCGGCAGCTGTCAAGATCGATTCTTTTGCCTATATGCCGGTTCAGGATTTCGGCAATGCCTTTTCTACGTTTATTGCACAGAATTATGGAGCGGGAAAGGAAAAACGCATTCGTCAGGGGATTCTCAGTGCAGTCAAGACTTCTATGGTCTTTGGTGCGGCAGTTAGTGTGGTTATCTGGATTTTTGCAGAACCGCTGATGCGGATTTTTGTAAATGGACAGGAGCGGGAAATTCTGGCTATTGGAGTGCAGTATCTGCGGATTGAAGGCGCCTTTTACTGTCTGATTGGACTGCTGTTTTTGCTGTATGGATTTTTCCGGGCGATTGAGAAGCCGGGGATGTCTGTGGTACTGACGGTTATTTCGCTGGGACTTCGGGTTGTGCTGGCCTACAGCCTTTCTGCGATTCCGCCTCTGGGGGTAAAAGGAATCTGGGTATCCATTCCTGTTGGATGGCTGATTGCAGATGTGGCAGGAGTAATTCCCATGGTACGCTTTTATCGAAAAATGGAGGTAGAGGAAGGATGACAGCTTTCAGTACATTATGTTATATTGAGCGGGACGGAAGTTATCTGATGCTTCACCGCACAGTGAAGAAAAATGATGTGAATAAGGATAAATGGATTGGAGTTGGAGGTCACTTTGAGGCAGAAGAAAGTCCTGAGGAATGTCTGCTTAGAGAGGTATATGAAGAGACCGGATACCATTTGACTGCTTGGAAATTTCGGGGACTTGTCACATTTGTTTCAGGAGATGGAGTCACAGAGTATATGTCATTGTTTACGGCAGATGAATTTACCGGAGAGCCGGTTGCATGTGACGAAGGAGAGCTGGAATGGGTTGATAAGCAGGAGGTCTTAAAGCTGAATATCTGGGAGGGGGATAAGATTTTCTTCCGTCTTCTGGAGGAGCAGCAGGAGTTTTTCTCTCTGAAGCTGGTTTATGACGGAACCGATCGTCTGGTAGAAGCTGCGCTGAATGGAAAGCCTATGGAGCTGTTTGATATCCGCGATGAAAATGGACAGCCGACAGGGATTGTCAGGGAAAGGGGCGTAGCCCACCGGGATGGCAGCCGTCATGGAACGGTTCATATCTGGATTGTGCGGGAGAATGAAAAAAGCGGGTTTGATCTTCTTTTGCAGAAGCGGAGTGCAAATAAGGATTCTCATCCGGGCTGTTACGATATTTCTTCAGCAGGTCATGTGGCGGCAGGAGATGATTATCTCCCCTCAGCTGTGCGGGAGCTTTCGGAGGAGCTGGGGGTTTTGGCAGAGCCGGAGGAATTGGAATTTCTTGGCTTCCATGAGGAATACAGGGAAAATATCTTTTATGGAAAGCCCTTTAGAAACCGGGAAATCAGCGCTGTTTATGTATACAGAAAATCAGTGAAGGCAGAAGAGCTTTCTCTTCAGCGGGAAGAGGTAGAGTCTGTGTGCTGGATGGATTTTTCAGAGTGTCTGGAGGCTGTAAAAGCTGGAACCATATCAACTTGTCTGCATGAGGAGGAACTCAGACAGCTGGGGCAGTATCTGGAAATTGACCTGGATCAGGGCTAATCGCGCTGATCCAGGTCTCTGGGATTTAAGAATCCCTGTTCCTCCAGATAGCAGTTGATTTCTGCGCCGATAAAAAGAATGCAGATGCAGAAATACAGCCACAGCATCAGAAGTACAATCGCAGTCAGACTTCCATACATATAGGAAAAATTGCTGAAATTTGTAAAATAAAGAGAAAACAAATAGGAATACAGCAGCCATCCAATGGCTGTGAAGACGGCCCCGGGAATCTGATTCCAGGGGTTTTGTTTTTTCTTTGGAAGGATCGTGTAAAGTCCCACGAAGGTGAACAAAAACAGCACTGCTGCTAACAGGCTGCGGAAGCTGATGAGATGTCTGGTAATGGTTTTCAGCAGAGGAAACATTCGGATAAAAGTGTTTTGAATCGCGCTGCCGAAGACAAGAAGAACCAGGGAAACAATACACACCACCATGAAAATTAACGTATAAAAAGAGCAGACTAAACGTCGGAGAATGTAGTTGCGCTTTTCTAAGGTGCCATAAATCCGATTCATTCCCCGCTCCATGCTCATCATTCCCCGTGCGGCAGACCAGAGGGCCGTAAGTGCGGTTACAGACAGAATGGTTGCCGGAGATTTTACATAGAGATCATCTACAATGCCCATAACCAGAGCGTCCAGCATATCCGGCATAAGCCGAATCAAAATAGCCAGCAGATCCGATTTGCTGACCGCAGGAATAAACTGGATCAGACTCAGGAGAAGCATAATAAACGGAAAGAAAGAGAGGACAATAAAAAAGGATGCCTGAGCCGCATAAACGGTAATTTCATCCTCTACGTACTTGTTCCATATTTTTCTACAGTTTTTGATAAATGCAATCATCATCGCTCCTGACTGCACCGGAAAAGTCTGTTCCGGAATGCAAACGCTTCTTTAAATTTATAAATAGTATCCTATCATGAGAGGAGAAAAATAGCAAGGAAACCTTGCGGCTGTTTCTTCAAAATGTTATAATCTGACATAGCAGTTCGGGACGCCGAATTTTTCAGTCAGGATGGAAGGCAGGGCGTTCGGAACATGGTAACGGGCAGGTGTTTCTGACCTCTTACAGCGATTGGGAATGGCTGAGCTGTTACGGAATATTGGCTGATGATATGCAAAATACGGAGGCGAAAAATGAAAGGATTGCTGAAATATTTAAAGGATTATAAGGTGGAAAGCGTACTGGGACCGCTGTTTAAGATGCTGGAAGCCAGCTTTGAGCTGTTTGTTCCCCTGGTAGTAGCCAGTATGATTGATATAGGAATCAGGAATCAGGATACGGGGTATATTTTGAAAATGGCCGGAGTTCTGGTGCTTTTGGCTGCCATCGGACTTGCCTGCTCCCTGACGGCTCAGTTTTTTGCAGCAAAGGCGGCGGTAGGATTTTCTACTGCGCTGAGAAATGCGCTGTTTGCCCATATTAACAGCCTTTCTTATCATGAACAGGATAAAATAGGAACGGCGACTCTGATTACAAGAATGACCAGCGATGTTAATCAGGTACAGTCAGGACTGAATCTGACCCTGCGTCTTCTGCTTCGCTCCCCCTTTATTGTATTTGGCGCCATGGTGATGGCATTTACGGTAGATACAAAGGCGGCTATGGTCTTTACCGTGGCGATTCCTGCATTGAGTGTGGTAGTATTTGGCATTATGGCAGTCAGTATGCCCCTGTATAAAAAGGTGCAGAGGCAGCTGGATCAGGTGACGCGGTCTGCCAGGGAGAATTTGACCGGTGTGCGGGTTATCCGGGCCTTCAGCCGTCAGAAAAACGAGATGGAGCATTTTGAAGCGTCCAATGATCAGCTGGTAAAGTTTCAGGTGTTTGTAGGAAAAATTTCTGCGCTGATGAATCCGGTTACTTATGTGATCATCAATCTGGCAATTGTAGCAGTAGTCTGGATTTCCGGAAAGCAGGTTGATGCTGGAAGAATTACCCAGGGAGAAACGGTTGCTCTGGTTAATTACATGTCTCAGATTCTGGTGGAACTGATTAAAATGGCAAATCTGATTGTGTCAATTTCCAAGGCGCTGGCATGTGCCAACCGAATCAGCCGTGTATTTGAGGAAAAAACTTCTATTGAAGATCCGGTTTCCTTTGCTCATAAGGAAGATGTCGGTGCCAGCTCTGAAACAGGCAGCGGTCTTCAGAAAAATACCTCCGAGATTGGGGAGAAGAGGAGTAAGATCTGTTTTTCTCATGTAAGCTTCGCCTATAATGGTTCGAAGGAGGATTCTCTGACAGATATCAGCTTCCAGGCAGAGAACGGACAGACGATTGGAATTATCGGCGGAACCGGTTCAGGAAAGACTACCCTGGTAAATCTGATTCCCAGATTTTACGATGTCCGGGAGGGAAGCATTCTGTTAGATGGAAGAGATGTCCGCACCTGGCCGCTTCGCGAGCTGAGAGAAAAGTTTGGTGTGGTTCCTCAGAAGGCAGTCCTGTTTAAGGGCAGTCTGCGGGAAAATATGAAATGGGGAAAAGCAGATGCCTCTGACGAAGAAATTTATCAGGCGCTTGCCATAGCTCAGGCCCGGGATTTTGTGGAGGCCAAGGGAAAGGGGCTGAAGCTTTTTATAGAGCAGGGAGGAAAGAATCTTTCCGGCGGCCAGCGGCAGCGGCTGACAATCGCCAGGGCTTTGGTGCGCAAGCCGGAGATTTTGATTATGGATGACAGTGCTTCTGCTCTTGATTTTGCTACTGATGCAAGACTGAGAAAGGCCATTCGGGAAGAAACCAGGGACATGACGGTATTTCTCGTATCCCAGAGAGTAGCTACTGTACGCGGAGCAGATCAGATTATCGTTCTGGACGATGGAAAAATAGCGGGGATAGGAACTCACAGACAGCTTCTGGATGGCTGTCAGATTTACCGGGAAATCTGTCAATCTCAGCTTTCTGAGAAGGAGGTGCAGTAGAATGCCGAAATTACAGTTTGCAAAGCATAAATCAACCATTCGACGGATTCTTAATTATATTGGCGTTTATAAATGGCTGGTTCTTTTGTCCGTGATTCTGGCGGCAGTCACTGTGGCTCTGACTCTGTATGCGCCGATCCTGGTAGGAGAGGGCGTAGACTTAATCCTGGGACCGGGCAATGTGGATTTTCAGGGACTGCTGGCTGTTCTGAAAAAAATTGCGGTTGTTGTAGCTCTGACGGCGCTGACTCAGTGGCTGATGAATCATATGAACAACCAGATTACCTACCATGTGGTTCAGGATATCCGGGTCAAGGCTTTTCAGCATATTCAGGAGCTTCCTTTAAAATACCTGGACAGCCATCCTTATGGCGATATTATCAGCCGTCTGATTGCGGATATTGATCAGTTTTCAGAAGGACTTTTAATGGGCTTTACCCAGCTATTTACCGGGGTGCTGACGATTATCGGAACTCTGGGCTTTATGCTGGCAGTCAATCCAGTGATTACTGCGGTTGTAGTTCTGGTTACTCCGTTGTCTTTGTTTGTTGCGGCCTTTATTGCCAGGAAAACCTTTTCCATGTTTCAGCTTCAGTCCCAGACAAGAGGAGAATTGACTACTCTGGTAGACGAAATGATTGGCAATGAAAAGGTGGTTCAGGCCTTTGGATATGAGAAGGAGGCGCAGGCACGGTTTGAGGAAATCAACGAACGTCTCCGGGGCTACAGCCTGCGGGCGATTTTCTTTTCTTCTATTACCAATCCGGCTACCCGCTTTGTAAACAGCATGGTATACGCCAGTGTGGGAGCCGCAGGAGCCTTTGCGGCAATCCGTGGGTTTTTGTCAGTTGGCCAACTTTCCATTTTCCTCAGCTATGCCAATCAGTATACCAAGCCGTTTAATGAGATTTCCGGTGTGGTAACAGAGCTGCAGAATGCTCTGGCCTGTGCGGCCCGGGTATTTGCTCTGATGGACGAGCCACCCTTTGAACCGGAGGACGAAGATGCGGTGGAATTAAAACAGGCAGACGGAAGCGTAGCTTTGGAAAATGTCAGCTTTTCTTATCAGCCGGAGGTTCCACTGATTGAGGACTTGAATCTGGATGTAAAGCCGGGGCAGAGAATTGCCCTGGTGGGGCCTACGGGGTGTGGAAAAACTACGATTATCAATCTTCTGATGCGTTTTTATGATGTGCAGAAGGGGGCAATCCGGGTATCCGGGACAGATATCCGTCACATGACCAGAGAAAGCCTGAGGGAAAGTTATGGAATGGTGCTGCAGGAAACCTGGCTGAAATCGGGAACAATCCGGGAAAACATTGCCTATGGAAGACCGGATGCCTCGGAGGAGGAGATTATCCAGGCGGCAAAGGATGCCCATGCTCACAGCTTTATCAGAAGAATGCCTCAGGGCTATGATACTGTTCTGTCAGAGGATGGGGGGAATCTTTCCCAGGGACAGAGACAGCTTTTGTGTATTGCCCGCGTGATGCTCTGCAATCCGGCGATGCTGATTCTGGACGAGGCTACTTCTTCTATTGATACCCGTACAGAAATCCGGATTCAGAAGGCATTTGCAGCTATGATGGAAGGAAGAACCAGTTTCATTGTGGCACACCGTCTTTCTACCATTCAGGAAGCGGATGTTATCCTGGTTATGAAGGATGGGCATATTATAGAGCAGGGAACCCATGAGTCGCTGCTGGCGAGACATGGGTTCTATGCAGAGCTTTACAATAGTCAATTTGAAGGATAAAGAAAAAGAAAGACAGGCAGAAAAAACGGATACTTCTTATTGTGTTAATCATCATACCGGGAATCCAGTTTTTTCTGCCGTTTTTCTTCCATTTTTCTGTAGGCTGACTGAGCCAGAAGAAAGGATACAAGAAAAGAGACGGCAAATCCAGCCAGAGAAAGAAAATCGGTCTCTGCATTTTGAGAGTGCCGGACAGCGGCAAATACAAAAAGACCGGTCAGGAGGCCGACAGCAAGACCAGTACGGCGGCGAAGCCGGGAAGTCTCCTGAAAAAGCGGCGCCTGGGTGACACCAAGCATTCTGGTGCGGACAGCCATATAAACTGGCGATCCGATCAAAATGAGAAACTCCAACAAGCAGTCTTTCATTGATTGATGAAAAAGTATGAATTTGCTCAACATGGAAATACAGCAGACAGATAAGGTAATAACAAATAATTCTGCATAAATTCTTCGATAGGTTTCTTTGATTCGTTCATCCATGGCTATTCCTCCCAAAAAAGTTCATCCAGTGTTTTGCCCAGAGCTCTGCAGATTGCAAGGCAAAGCTTCAGGGATGGATTATAGTCTCCGGCTTCAATCATACCAATAGTCTGCCGGGTGACTCCGGTTGCAGCAGCCAGATCTCCCTGGGACATATCCAGGGCGGCTCTGGCTGCTTTCATCTTCAGATTTTTCATGGAAAATGTAGGGTCCCTCCATTTCTTTTGACAGCAGATCGAGAAAAGGCTCGGCTAATGTATCTTTGTTATGCTTTTATTATAAATTATAAATTGCAAAATGTCAAATATATATTACATTTTGCAAGAAAGAAAATACATTACTTGCATAGAATTTCTGGTGCTGTTATAATAAAACCAGTAGTAAAACGATATTTGACAGAACAGAGAAAGGAATTGTTTCTATGAATTATGCAACGATAAAGCCCGTAGATATTGCCAATGGGCCGGGAGTGAGAGTGTCTTTGTTTGTCAGCGGCTGTACCCACCGGTGCAAAGGCTGTTTTAATGAGGAGGCCTGGGATTTTCAGTTTGGAAAGCCTTTTACAGAAGAAGTTCAGAAGCAGCTGCTGTCCAGCCTGGATCATGATTATATTGAAGGATTGACACTGCTGGGGGGAGAGCCGATGGAGCCCTCCAATCAGGAAAGCCTTCTGCCTTTTGTCAAGGCAGTTCGGGAGCATTTGCCTGGGAAAACGATCTGGTGCTTTACTGGCTATGATTTTGAAAAGGACATTCTGGGAAAGATGATGAAAACATCAGCAGTTACCAGAGAACTGATTCCGCTGTTTGATGTGATGGTGGATGGAAAATTTGTGGCGGAGAAAAAGAATCTGAGTCTGAAATTCCGCGGTTCAGAAAATCAGAGAGTGCTGAATGTGAAGAAGTCCCTGGAAGAGGGACGGGGTGTCTGGATGGAGGAATTCCGTTAGGGACCAGGTACTGGTTCAGCCTGCACTTTTTGCCTGCTGTAAGCAGGCAAGAAAATGTATAAATGAGTTATTAGGAATCCAGGGATTCCTGTTTGCTAAAAGATTGACAAATACATAAGATAATGATACGCTGATAGAGATGTCTTAACGAAAACGTAACGTAACGATTCAGGATGGAAGGAAATTTGGTGGAAAAAGCCGAACAAGAAGATGCTCACGTCCTGAACAGTTATAAAGTAACAATAAAAATACAGGGAGGAACATCAATGAACAAAGGAAATATTATTGGATTGGGCGTAATGGCGGCAGCGGCGGTAGCAGTAGTAGCTGTGTCTGGTCCGGCATATGAGGCAATTCAAAGCAGCAGACTGAAGGCGGCGGCCGACGGCGCAGAGATTACAGTGGTAAACGGAGAAGCAGAGGGCTTTGGCGGTCCGGTTCAGGCTGAGGTGACTGTAGCTGGTGATAAAATTATTGCTCTGAGTTTGACGGGAGAGGGAGAGACTCCGGAAATCGGCGGAGCGGCTATGTCTTCTTTGACAGAGGCGATTACTGCAGCCCAGACCCTGGAGGGAGTGGATGCAGTATCTGGAGCAACGATTACCTCAGAAGCAGTATTTTCTGCTGTAAAATCAGCGATGGGGATAGAGACTGAGCCGGCTCAGGAAGAGACAGAAACGGAGAAAGCTGAAGCAGAAGAAACCAAAGCAGAAGAAACCAAGGCAGTTGCTGTGGAGGGCGCTTTGACAGGAACGGCCAAGGGCTTTGGAGGAGAGATCCAGGCTCAGGTGGTTGTTGATGAAAGTGGAGTGATTACAGATCTGCTTCTGACGGGAGAGGGAGAAACTCCAGAAATTGGCGGAACTGCTATGGAAGAGCTGACCAGCGCGATTCTGAAAAAAGGAACTGTAGAAGGCGTGGATGCAGTATCTGGAGCGACCGTTACCTCCGAGGGTGTGTTTGCAGCAGTGAAGGCTGCAACAGAAGCAGAGGCTGTTGAGGAAGAAACAGAGGCAGCTGCTGTGGAGGGAGCCTTAACAGGAACAGCCAAGGGCTTTGGAGGAGAGATCCAGGCTCAGGTGACTGCAGATGAGAACGGAACCATTACGGCTCTGCTTTTAACCGGAGAGGGAGAGACTCCGGAAATTGGCGGAACCGCTATGGAAGAGCTGACCAGCGCGATTCTAGAAAAAGGAACCGTAGAAGGCGTGGATGCAGTATCCGGAGCGACCGTTACCTCCGAGGGTGTGTTTGCTGCAGTGAAGGCTGCATTGGAGCAGAAGTGATAAGAACTGCGGGGGGAATTGTTTTTCAGTAAGAATAAGACAGGAGATTCCCGTACCTGCCGGATTTTGGAAAGGCCGGGTTTTCCTGTACAGAAGAAGGAGAAGGAAACATTATGAGTTTATATTTGTATTTGATATTTCTTGGGGTAAGCTTTGGAGCATCTGTAGTAGGAGCTATCTGTGGAATCGGCGGCGGTGTACTGATTAAGCCAATTCTTGATACCTTTGGAGTATTGAGTGTAGCCAGTATCAGCTTTTTATCAGGCTGTACAGTTCTGTCTATGTCCTGCTATTCCGTTTTGAAGGCACGGCTCAGTAAAGAGTCTCTGGTTGATTTAAAGACGGGTACTCCTTTGGCGATAGGCGCAGCTATCGGCGGCGTTACAGGAAAAATGATGTTCCAGTATCTGTCTGATATGTTTACAAATAAGGATCAGGTGGGAGCTATTCAGGCAGTTTGCCTTTTGATTATTACTCTGGGCACTATGATCTATACGCTGAAAAAAGATCAGATCAAGACGCTGCACGTTCAGAATCCGCTGGTGTGCATCGCTATCGGCCTTGTTCTGGGAATCTGTTCCTCCTTCCTGGGAATTGGCGGAGGCCCCATCAATCTGGTGGTATTGTTTTATTTCTTCTCTATGGATACTAAGACAGCAGCACAGAACTCCCTGTATATTATTTTGTTCTCCCAGATTACCAGTCTGGTGAATACGCTGATTACCCATACAGTGCCGGAATTTGAGATCGGACTTCTGATTCTCATGGTAGGCGGAGGAATTCTTGGCGGAGCAGCAGGAAGAATTGTCAATAAACGAATGGACGTTAATATGGTAAATAAGCTGTTTATCGGTTTGATGGCAGTGATCATGCTGATTTGTGCATACAATATTTATCAGTTTATGTAAGAGTTCGTAATAAATTCGTCAGAAAGTTTCAAATATTTTCAGAAACCCTAAGGGAATGGTAAAGTCTTACCGGAAATTTCATGGTAAAATAGTTTTGTAAGATGAAAACGAAGAAAACCATGAAAGGAGCGGTGGACAATGATAAAGAAAATAATTGGATATGTGGCAGCGATGATGATGACTGCGGCAGCCTGTACCGGGTTCACCGTTGCCGGACAGGGTTATGAGATGTATCAGGCAGCAGTTGCAGAGACAAGTCTGGAGAGTATGGTTGATTCCATTCGCAGCAAAGAGGGCTATACGACTCTGGAGGAGCTGCCGGATACCTATCTGAATGCAGTGGTTTCTGTGGAGGATCACAGATTTTACAGTCATTTCGGTCTGGATCCGATTGCTATCTGCCGTGCTCTGGTCAATGACCTTCGGGCAGGACGGTATGTGGAGGGCGGAAGTACCATTACCCAGCAGTTGGCCAAGAACCTGTATTTCAGCCATGAAAAAAAGATGGAGAGAAAGATTGCTGAGGTTTTTGCGGCACTGGAGCTGGAAAGAAAGTACAGTAAAGACGAGATTCTTGAGCTGTATGTCAACAGTATTTCCTTTGGTGAGGGATACCATACAGCAGGAGATGCCAGCCGCGGATATTTTGGCAAGGAGCCCTGGCAGATGAATGAGTATGAGTGCACACTTCTGGCTGGCGTTCCTAATGCTCCTTCCAGATATGCGCCTACCAGGAATCCAGGTCTGGCAGCTCGCCGTCAGCAGCAGGTATTAAGAAGAATGGAGGCCTGCGGTCATCCAATCTCTTCTTCAACAAAAAGCCGCGCGGCAGCCTATGCGTCTCAGACTGCTCCTGTACAGACAGAGCAGAGGACAGGCGGGGTCAGAACAGTTCCTGTTTTAGGATTTGCAGGCGCAATCTAAAAAATGAGAGTCGGCTCGTTACAGAGCCGGCTCTTTTATCATACAATATTGTTTTAAAGAAAAGTGGGCTTCTACAATGTCATACAGCTGGAAACCGAAATGGTGATAGAATTCCAGATTTTTTTCATTATGGGTCTCCAGTGAAATCATCATCTGATGGCGGTTTGCATAGTTGATGGCATCATCCAGAAGAAGAGCTGCAATTCCATGATGCTGCATCTGGGGATTGACAGCCAGATAAATAATGTGAAGCCGCTGCTTCTGATGAAGACGTTCTGTCCAGCGGGAATTCAGATAATCCTCCCCCTTTAAAAAATTGCCGAAGGTTTTAAGCGTCGGGTCCTCCTTGATCAGATAGGTGTCTGTCTGGAGAAGGGCCTTGGCTTCTGACAGATAAAAATGAATAAAATTGTAGGGCTCTGCCTCGTCAGAAACCACAAGCACTCCGTTTAATTCAGGGCTGTCGGCGAATATTTCACATGTTTCATAAAATTCAGTCATATCGCAGTGGAACAGCTCCGGCATCAGGCGGGCTCTAATATCCGGGTCTGGGATCAGAGTTTCGTAAAGGGGATCGTGGGCGAAACACTGATTCAGCAGCAGTTCCAGCTTTGGTAAATCATCTCGGGTTACGCGGTATAGCGTTGTACTGTCCATAAAAATCCGGCAGAAGATCGGTCTGCCTTTCCTTTCTGAGGTATTTCTGCAATTGTAGTTTCGTTGTTTTCCGTTCCTGTTTTGTTATACAAGAAAGGCTTTCTCTGCCAGGGCTTTTAAGCGCTCCAAAGCCATGGAAAGCTCCTCCAGCTGAGTGGAGCGGATACGGGTGAGAAGGCGGATTTCCTCCTGAAAATCAGAAGACTTTGTTTTTTTCTTTGCCAGAAGAGCCTTTACCAGGTGGTACAGATTCTGGTGGGGAAGCAGCCGTTGATAGCCCCATTTCAGGCGTTCCCGCGGCTGGTGGAAGGCATAATCGGTAAAGTGATTGTAAACCTGTTCGTCAAACATAAAAGCATAGGCATTGTTGTCCAGCTGATACAGACTTACCAGAGCAGCTTTTAAATCATTCTGCTTCAGACTTTCAATTGCATTGTCCAGAAGGGACAGCCGTTTTATGAAAATTTCATGGGGATAAAACACATTGCCGTACCAGTCAATCCGGACAAGTTCATCCTGAGCCAGCAAAAACAGTTCTAAGGCATGGCTTTCGTCTTTCCGGGAATTTTCAAAAAGCTGTTCTGCCTCTGAGAGGCGTCCCTCCTGCAAAAGGATACGGTACTGGCGATTTGTTTTCTCGACAGTCTTGTAAGCAGCCTCCGCAGACAGCTCTGCCTGAGAAAGAAGCTTCTTCAGTGAGGAAAAGCTGACAGAAACCTCCTTAGGCCCTTCGCATTCAAGAGCCTTTGCGGCCCGACGCATGACAGGGGCAAAATTCAGAGGAACAACGGCAGTCTGATCCAGACCATGGACAAGGAGAAGAAACAGCTCGTGGTGGAGACGGTACACATCCTCGTCATAATAATCATCGTTGTCAAACTGAGAGTGATAGTGGGTTTCCATAAAGCTGCCGCCTGTAAAATCATTTACCATAGAGGGGATGCCTGCGATGGCAATGGAAAAATCGTCAGACCAGGTTTCGATGGGGGCCGTTACACTGGTTTCATCTGGATAAGCCTTCGTAAGGGGCGGAAGCTGCCGGAGGAATTCATTCAGATAGCTGGTGTATTCGTAGCAGCTGCGGATTCTTGCGCGGGTTCCGTGAGCCAGAGCAGGAAGCTCAAAGTTCAGATCAGCAATGACCTTTCCTGCCCATTCGGGATGAGCGGTGAAAACCTGTTCATAGGCACCGGTGGACCAGTCAAAACTGGAGTCGGCAACTCCCCATTCCTCTGCGGCCATGGCGCAAAACACAAGGGTGTTCTGGGGCTGATAGCCGCTGCGAATCAAGGCTCTGGCAATTCCAAGCATCATGGAAACGGCAGTATTGTCATCCTGAAATCCGCTGAAATAAGAGTCGTAATGGGCAGACAGAAGAATCATCCGCTCCGGGTGAAGGCCGGGAATGGTGCCGGTTATGTTGTAGGTGGTGCAGCCGCGGGTAACTCTTGTATCGGCATCAAGCGTAACAAGAAGTTGTCCGGGACAGTCTGTATTTTCGTTTGCCGTCAGCATGGCCTTTAAGGGGGCGGCGTCTTTTCTGGAAATGGAAAAGGCCGGTGCGTTTTCCGGTCCGGCAATATCCTGGGCATTAAGCGCTTCATCGTCGATCTCGCCGTATCCTCCGCTCTGAACGGCAATCAGAGCCGCAGCTCCCTTTAAATGGGCCTGGTAAACGGGATAATTGATCCACCATTCATCTCTCTGATTGATTTCTACCAGAACCAGTTTTCCCGATACGTCTCTGCCTTCGTAATCCGCCTCCGTACCCTTGCCCAGATACAAAAGGGGATATTCCCGGGGGCCGTCTGTGACCATGGTGGCCTGATAAGCACCTAAGAGAACAGAGCGTTTTTCTCCATCCAGCGCGGTGTAGGAGAGAAGAGCCTTTTTAAATTCCCAGCCGTCTGTCGTAACGGGATCTTTGGTAACGGAACAAAGACCGATCCGTTCCATTTCCTCTTTCAGCATTTCTCCTGTCTGGAATTCGGCCCGGGAACCTGAGGTCCGGTATCCCAGTTCTGGATGAGTGCGAAACTGTTCCATTTTTTTGGCCAGACGATAAGAATAATCTATGTCAAGAGCATTCAGAAGTTCCTGTTGTATCTCCATTTTGATTGCCTCCCTGTCGATTAATCGGCTTTATTATATCACTTGCAGAAAAGAAAGCAAGTAAAAAACGGATCCTCTCGCAGAAGCACTATGCTCTGCGGAAGAATCCATTTTTATGAATCAGCCGGTACTGACGCGGAGTCATTTTGCACCGTTTTTTAAACTGACGGTAAAAATAGCTGAGGTTTTCGTAGCCTACATAAATGGCAATTTCCTCAACCCGGAGATCCGTCTCAAGAAGCAGCTGGACAGCCATCTGGAACCGCTTTTTCATCAAAAGCTCCCGGAATGTATGGCCGGTTTCTTCTTTGATAATTTTGCTCATGGTGGACAGGGGCTGGTGGAAATCATCGGCCAGCTGGCTTAAGGTTACGGTACTGTAATGGGAATCAATACAGCTCAGAGTTTCCCGTATAATGGTGTCTCTGTAACCATGGAAAAAATTGCTGCTGATACAGTGAGAGCTGTCTGTCAGATGGAGAAAAATCAATCCCATGGTATACTGGTATAAAGCAAGCGCGTTGCCGGGTTTTTCACAGGAAATCTGAAGCAGATTGTCCACAAGATTGTGAATCAGCCGAAGTCCGTTGGTATGCAGCAGAAGATACTGGGAAACAGGATTGTTCTGGCGCAGAGAATTTACAAGGAAAGCTCTGATTTCATTTTCCTCTGAAATCATCTGCAGGGGAATATCGAAAAATTCCGGACGAATAATAAAAACAATTCCGAGATTCCCTTTCTCTCCGGGAGGCCTGCCGTGCTCCACATATTGGTTCATAAACAGGAGATCCCCTTCGTTGAGCGTTATCTCGGTTCCGTTGATCTGATGGGTAATGGAACCGGAATAAGCATAAAACATTTCAATGTATTTGTGTTTGTGCGTGGGAATTCCTGCTTCTGCATCCAGCAGCCGTACAGCAATCATTTGACGGTTATGAAAAAATGGTTCAAATTCAAGCTCTGCTGCAGTATGCTCATCTGCAATCTGGAATTTTTCTGTCAGATACTGTTCTTCTTCTGGAGTCAGGCAAAGAAGTTTTTTCAATTCTTGTTCTTTCATATTCTGTCGTGCACTTCTTTCTTCTGCACCATTCCGATCTGGCTGCAGATATAGGGTACTTTCATAGAAACTTTCACATTGTTTTTTAGTATATCAGAAAAAACAGAAATTGTTTAGATTCTGGATTTACAAAAAACTATCTTGTTTTTCTATCATAGTATAGTGGTAAAAGCCAGAACATATGCAATATCCACAAATGCATAAAGTGAAAAACAGTCAGTTGAGGTATACGATTTTCTGTTTAAAGTCTCGCAGAGTGGGAGGGATACAAAAGACTTTACAGCTGGATGGGGAATGCTTGCTTTTCAGAAAAAAGTATGTTATGAATGAAGAAAAAGAAAGACTTTGAGGGGGATTTACGGAAGGAGGAAGGGGTTTGGCAGAGAAAAGAGAATTTCATTTTCTGTCATCAGATAGAAAAACAGTGATTTGCGGAACGGAATGGATTCCGGAGGAGGGAAGCTGCAGGGCGGTTGTCCAGATTACTCATGGAATGATAGAATACAGAGAACGATATCAGGAGACGGCCAGTACACTGGCAGACCAAGGCTTTGCAGTGGCAGTCTGTGACCAGCTGGGACATGGAGACTCCGTTATTTCTGAAGATATGCGGGGGTATTTTTCTGACGAGCCGGGATGTAGCTGCCTGATTTGTGATATGCATCAGGTGAGAAAGCAGATGGAAAGCAGGTATCCGGGGCTTCCTTATTTCATGTTGGGACACAGTATGGGGTCGTTTCTGACCAGGTGCTATATAACCAAATACGGCAGAGGGCTTTCTGGCGTGATCCTGGCGGGAACGGGAAGAATTCCCACATGGATTGCAGGGATCGGGTTGATTCTTTTAAGGATTACAGCGGCAGGACAGGGATGGCATACATACAGTCCGCTGGCAGAAAAAACTGTGTTTTCCGGGAAATACAGCCGGTATGATCTTTCCGGAAAGAGGCCGGAAGACAGCTGGCTGACCAGAGATACTGAACTGGCAAAGGACTACTATGCAGACCCCCGCAGTCAGTTTTCATTTAGTCTGAACGGGTTTTACGGACTGATAGATGCCGTTTATTATGCCAATGACAGGCTGCTGATGAAACAGATACCAGAAAAACTCCCGATTCTGCTTTTGTCCGGAGGAGAGGATCCTCTGGGAGATTTTGGCCGGGGAACGAAAAAAGTGGCTGGACTTTACAGGAAGGCAGGAGTAAAAAATACAGCTTGCAGAATTTATCCGGGGGCACGCCATGAGGTTTTAAACGAAATCAACCGAAAACAGGTTTATGATGATATCCTGGGCTGGTGCGAGCAGCAGCTTGGCCCAGGAAGGACAAAAGAAAAATTAGAAGAGGCAGGAGAGTAAAATGGATATCAGGACAGACAGAATCATCCCCATTATGGATTTTATGGCGCCGGAGCTGGATGTGTACGCAAGGCTTTCTGAAAACCAGCTGTACCATCTATATGAACCGGATGCAGGGATTTTTATAGCAGAAAGCCCCAATGTAATCGAACGGGCCCTGAACGCAGGTTATGAGCCTCTTTCTTTTCTGGCAGAAACAAGAGAACTATATGGAGATGCACAAAGGATTCTTATGCGGTGTGAGCATACGCCAGTGTACACAGCTGAATTTGAGATTCTGACTCGTCTGACTGGATTTGCGCTGACCCGCGGGCTGCTCTGTGCTATGAGGAGAAAACCATTGCCGACTTTAGAAGCTGTCTGCGCCGGAGCGCGGAGGATTGCCGTTATGGAGCGGGTGATGAATCCGACTAATGTGGGGGCGATTTTTCGTTCTGCAGCCGCCTTGGGAATGGATGCAGTGCTTTTGACTCCTGGCTGCAGTGATCCGCTGTACCGGAGGGCTGCCCGGGTCAGCATGGGAACCGTATTTCAGATTCCCTGGACCTTTCTGGATGAGAAAATCTGCAGCTGGCCGGAGGAAGGGCAAAAGAACCTCAGGAAGCTGGGATTTCGAACGGCGGCCATGGCGCTGAAGCAGGACTCAGTAAGTGTGGATCACCCGGCTCTGATGGCAGAGGAGCGGCTTGCCATTGTGTTGGGAACTGAGGGTGACGGGCTGTCAGAAAAAACCATTGCCGACTGTGATTACACGGTGATGATTCCCATGGCCCATGGAGTGGATTCTCTGAATGTGGCGGCAGCCAGTGCTGTGGCTTTTTGGGAACTTGGGAAAAGAAAATAAAGTAAAAAATTAAGAAAATAAAGTTTTTTTAATCAGACAAAAAAATAATTGACAAATGAATTTACTGGGTGTATTATCTTCTGCATAAAGGCAAAGGCGTCTGTGAGATACAAATCTCAGAGACGCCTTTTCTTTTATATCATTCAGCAAAGGCAAGGGCGTCTATCATGGAGAACATGACAGGCGCCCTTGCCGCTGTAGGCGGAAGGAGAATAACAATTATGAAAAAGATTCCCGAGTATTTTGGATGTAAGGTATTTGATGACAGAGAAATGAAAGCCAATCTTTCTGCAAAGGTATACCAGTCTTTGCGAAAGACCATTGACGAGGGCGCTAAGCTGGATATTACCGTAGCTAATTCCGTTGCTGCAGCAATGAAGGACTGGGCTGTAGCCCACGGAGCAACCCATTATACCCACTGGTTTCAGCCGCTTACAGGCATTACGGCGGAAAAGCATGACAGCTTTATTTCTCCCTCTCCAGCAGGAGGAGTGATTATGGAGTTTTCCGGGAAAGAGCTGATTAAGGGAGAACCGGATGCCTCATCTTTTCCTTCGGGAGGTTTGAGAGCAACCTTTGAGGCCAGAGGTTATACAGCATGGGATCCAACTTCCTACGCATTCGTGAAAGGAAAGACGCTTTGTATTCCCACTGCCTTTTGCTCCTATGGCGGTGAAGCGCTGGATAAGAAAACACCGCTGCTTCGTTCCATGAAGGCACTGAATAAGCAGGCTCTTCGGATTCTCCGTCTTTTTGGAAATAAGGATGTGAAATATGTGTCCACGTCAGTTGGACCGGAGCAGGAATATTTTTTGATAACAAAAGAAATGTATGATCAGAGAAGAGATCTCCGGTTTACCGGACGTACCCTGTTCGGAGCAAAACCTCCAAAGGGACAGGAAATGGATGATCATTATTTCGGTGTGATTAAGCCGAGAGTAGAGGCTTATATGGAGGATTTGAATAAGGAACTGTGGAAACTGGGAATTCTTGCCAAAACAGAGCATAATGAGGTGGCTCCGGCACAGCATGAGCTGGCTCCTGTGTATACAACAACGAATATAGCAACGGATCATAACCAGCTTACCATGGAGATTATGCAGAAGGTGGCGGCGAAGCATGGTCTGGCCTGTCTGCTTCATGAAAAGCCCTTTGCAGGTGTCAATGGGAGTGGAAAACACAACAACTGGTCCATTTCCACAGATTCTGGAGTCAACCTCCTTTCTCCAGGAGACACCCCTTATGAGAATGCCCAGTTTCTTCTTTTCCTTTGTGCGGTGATCAAGGCGGTAGACGATTATCAGGATCTGCTTCGCCTTTCTGTAGCAACAGCAGGGAATGATCACCGTCTGGGAGCCAACGAAGCGCCGCCGGCAGTCGTATCCATTTTTTTGGGAGATGAATTAAACGCTGTGCTGGAGGCCATAGAAAAGGATATTCCCTATGCAGGAACCCAGAAAACCCAGATGAAGCTGGGGGTAGATGTGCTGCCGAAGTTTAACCGGGACACTACGGATCGGAATAGAACCTCCCCCTTTGCTTTTACGGGAAATAAATTTGAATTCCGTATGCTGGGATCCTCCAACAGTATCGCCTGTGCCAATATTATGTTAAACAGCGCTGTGGCTGAAAGCCTGAGAATTTATGCGGATCGTCTGGAAAAAGCAGAGGATTTTGAGACAGCTCTTCATGCCATGATTCGGAAAACCATTCAGGATCATAAAAATATTATCTTTAATGGAAATGGCTATGACGAGTCCTGGATTCAGGAGGCAACCCAGAAGAGAGGTCTTCTGAATTACCGGACAACGGCAGACTGCATGCCCCATCTTCTGGACAAGAAAAATGTAGAGATGCTGACTTCCCATAAGGTATTTTCTGAAGCTGAGTTAAGATCAAGGTGTGAGATTATGCTGGAAAACTATTGCAAAACAATAATCATCGAAGCAAATACCATGACTGAGATGGTACAGACAGAGATAGCTCCCGCAGTTTCCGCTTATTCCCTGGAACTTTCCAAAACGGCAGCGGCGAAAAAAGCGTTGGATGCTAAAATTGCCTGCAGCTACGAAAAAGACCTGGTAAGCCGTCTGTCTGGTCTGACAGATGAGATGGCGGTTAAAAGGGAGGAGTTGATTCAGGCTTTGTCAGAGGTTCAGCAGGCGGAAAATGTGATTCAGGAGTCAGCTATGATTCGGGATGAAGTGCTTGCAAAGATGGAGGAGCTGCGGGCTGTCTGCGATCAGGCAGAAATCCTGACGGCAAAGGCATACTGGCCATTCCCCACCTATGGAGATATTTTATTCAGCGTCCGCTGAGATTAAAAACAGAATAACAGGATAGAGAAAATACGGCGATAAAAGCCAAATAAGAAAAGAAGCACATACAGGCAACCACTTGCAGAAGCTGCAGGTGATTGCCTGTATGAATTACATTGATTTTGGAGGAAACTATCTATGTGTTCAATTATGGGATACTGCGGCGCCAGCGCAGACTATGAGCGATTTATGGAGGGCTTTGAAGAAACGATATCCAGAGGACCGGATGACAGCCGTGTTGTGGATACGGGAAACGGCTACCTGGGGTTTCACCGTCTGGCGATTATGGGACTTACTCCATCGGGAATGCAGCCTTTTAGCCTGGGCAGCAGCTATGTGGTCTGCAATGGTGAAATCTATGGCTTTGAGAAGCTGAAAAAAGAACTTTCTGATAAATACACCTTTGTGAGTGAGTCTGACTGCGAAGTGCTCCTGCCCATGTACCGGGAATACGGAACAGACATGTTTGCCATGCTGGATGCAGAGTTTGCCTGTATCCTCTACGATGGGGAGACAAATACCTATCTGGCGGCCAGAGATCCTATTGGAATCCGTCCTCTGTATTATGGATATGATGAGGATGGAGTGATTGTTTTTGCCAGTGAAGCAAAAAATCTGACATCGCTGGTGGAGCGGATTATGCCGTTTCCTCCAGGATATTATTATAAGGACGGAGAGTTTGTCTGCTACTGCGATATTTCTCATCCGGAGTCTGCATGCCGGGATGATTTGGAAACTGTTTGCCGAAAAATTCATGATAAACTGACTGCGGGTGTGGAAAAGCGTCTGGTAGCGGACGCAAAGGTAGGCTTCCTCCTTTCAGGCGGACTGGATTCCTCCCTGGTCTGCGCCATTGCAGCCAGAAAAAGCAAGGAGCCAATTCGAACCTTTGCGATTGGCATGAGCGAGGACGCCATTGATTTGAAATATGCGCGGCAGGTGGCTGATTATATTGGAAGTGATCACAGAGAGGTATTTATGACTCCGCAGCAGGTGATTTCGGAGCTGGAGCATGTGATTTACCTGTTAGGAACCTATGATATTACTACGATCCGGGCATCTATGGGAATGTATCTGGTGTGCAGAGCCATTCATCAGGAGACAGATATCCGCGTTCTTCTCACAGGAGAAATTTCTGATGAGCTGTTTGGATACAAATATACTGATTTTGCGCCGAATGCAGAGGCATTTCAAAGAGAGTCGGAAAAGAGAATTCACGAGCTTCATATGTATGATGTTCTCCGGGCAGATCGGTGCATTTCCGTCAATTCCCTGGAGGCGCGAGTTCCCTTTGGCGATTTGGACTTTGTAAAATATGTGATGTCAGTAGAGCCGGAATTGAAGATGAATCACTACGGAAAGGGAAAATATCTTCTTCGCCGTGCTTTTCAGGAGGATGGATATCTGCCAGAGGAGATTTTATGGAGAGAAAAGGCAGCGTTTTCCGATGCAGTCGGACATTCCATGGTTGATTATCTGAAAGAATATGCAGAGAAGAAATACACGCAGGAGGAGTTTGAGAAGAAAGCGGCAGAGTATTCTTATGCCCGGCCTTTTACCAAGGAGTCACTGCTGTACCGGGAAATGTTTGAATCTTATTATCCTGGTCAGGCGGAAATGATTGCCGGCTTCTGGATGCCAAACAAGGAATGGAAGGGTTGTGATGTCAACGATCCCTCGGCTCGTGTGCTTTCTAACTACGGAGCCAGCGGGAAATAGCAGCGATGCGGGAATGAGAGTAAAAGAAAGGAAGCAGCAATGACAAAGTATATTTTTGTAACAGGAGGCGTGGTATCCGGTCTGGGAAAGGGAATTACAGCAGCGTCTCTGGGAAGACTTTTAAAGGCGAGAGGACTGAAGGTGGCGGCACAGAAGCTGGATCCCTATATCAATGTAGATCCGGGAACCATGAGCCCCTATCAGCACGGTGAAGTATTTGTCACAGAGGATGGGGCAGAAACCGATCTGGATCTGGGACATTATGAGCGGTTTATTGATGAGGATCTGAACCGGTATTCTAATCTGACTACAGGAAAGGTCTATTGGAATGTATTGAACAAAGAGCGCCGGGGAGAGTATCTGGGTTCTACGGTGCAGGTGATTCCCCATATTACAGATGAGATTAAGGAGTTTGTATACCGGGTGGGAAAGCAGACAGACGCAGATGTGGTAATTACAGAGATAGGAGGAACCATCGGCGATATAGAGTCCCAGCCGTTTCTGGAAGCAGTGCGCCAGATTTCTCTTGAGGTTGGACGGGAAAACAGCATATTTATTCATGTGACCCTTGTGCCGTATTTAAAGGGATCCGAGGAACACAAGTCAAAGCCAACCCAGCATTCTGTGAAGGAACTGCAGGGAATGGGGATCAATCCTGACATTATTGTTCTGCGCTGCGATGAACCGCTGGAGGAATCTATTTTTCAGAAAATTTCTCTGTTTTGCAATGTCGGCCAGGACTGCGTTATTGAAAACAGAACACTGCCTAATCTGTATGAAGCTCCTCTGATGCTGGAAAAGCAGAATTTTTCTGATGCAGTGTGCAGAAAACTTCATCTGGATCCGCCAAAAGCGGATCTGCGGGAGTGGGAGCAGCTGGTGGAGAGAATTTGTAATCGGGATCAGGAGGTTTCCATTGGTCTGGTGGGAAAATATGTGAAGCTTCATGATGCTTATCTATCTGTGGCAGAGGCGCTGAACCATGCAGGCTATGCTTATCATTCTCATGTAAGGATCCACTGGATTGATTCTGAATCCATTACCAGGGAAAATGTCGGGGAAATCCTGGCAGGGCTGCAGGGAATTCTCATTCCCGGTGGTTTTGGAAGCCGTGGAATTGAAGGCATGATTCTGGCAGCAGAGTATGCCAGAGAGCATAAGATTCCTTATCTTGGTATCTGTCTGGGAATGCAGATTGCTGTAATCGAGTATGCGCGGAATAAAGCAGGACTTCTGGATGCCCACTCTGGAGAGTTTGATGAGCAGTGCGCCAATAAGGTCATTGATTTTATGCCTGGTCAGAGTGAGGATCTGGATAAGGGAGGAACCCTTCGCCTGGGAAGCTATCCCTGTCTGATTCAGGAGAATACAAAAATGGAAGAATGTTATGGCGCCGATCTGATTTATGAACGCCATCGCCACAGGTATGAGTTTAATAATACGTACAGGGAGAAGCTGGAGCAGGCAGGTCTGAGAATCAGCGGAACCTCTCCTGAGGGACGGCTGGTGGAGACAGTGGAACTTTCTGATCATCCGTTTTATGTAGGCGTTCAGTTTCATCCGGAGTTTAAGAGCCGTCCCAATGAACCGCATCCCTTGTTTTGCGGTTTCATAGGTGCTGCCTTAAAACAGGACATTAGGAAATAAGATTCAGGAGGGAATCGGATTATGGCTGTTCATGAGGAATGCGGTGTGTTTGGGATCATAAGTCCGAGGCGGGAAGCGGTGGCGGAAATTGTCTACTATGGTTTGTATGCGCTTCAGCACCGGGGGCAGGAGAGCTGTGGGATTGTAGTCAATGATGACGGCATATTTTCATCTTATAAGGATTTGGGACTTGTTAACGAAGTATTTTCGAAGGATATCCTGTCTCATCTGCCAGAGGGAACCATGGCGGTTGGCCATGTGCGATATGGAACTACAGGAGGAAATACACGAAATAATTGTCAGCCCATTGAAGTAAATCACCAGAAAGGAAAAATGGCGCTGGCACATAACGGCAATTTAAGCAATGCGCTGAAGCTGCGGGATCAGCTGGAGCTTTCCGGTGCGATTTTTCATACAACCAGTGATACAGAAACCATTGCCTACATCATTACAAGAGAGAGGCTTCGCACAACCAGTATTGAGGAGGCTGTCAGCAATGCAATGAATGCTTTGGAGGGGGCTTATTCCATAGTTTTAATGTCTTCTGCAAAAATGATTGCAGTGCGGGATCCCTTTGGATTTCGTCCTCTGTGCTATGGGAAAATGCCGGATGGCTCGTGGGTGGTTGCTTCGGAAAGCTGCGCGCTGTCAGCGATAGGGGCGCAGCTGGTTCGGGATCTGGAGCCGGGAGAAATTCTTGTTTTTCAGGATGGAAAGGTAGTATCCCGCAGAGAACACTGTGGAAAACAGGGGCGAAAAACCTGTATTTTTGAATATATCTATTTTGCAAGGCCGGATTCAGTTATCGATGGAATTTCCGTCCATGAATCAAGAAAAAGAGCGGGAAAACTGCTGGCAGAGTCATATCCGGTTGACGCAGATATTGTAATCGGCGTTCCGGACAGCGGACTGGATGCAGCTTTGGGATATGCAGAGGCATCGGGAATTCCTTATGGAATCGGACTGATCAAAAACAAATACATTGGAAGAACTTTTATTTCTCCGGGGCAGAACAACCGTCTGGATCAGGTGCGGATCAAATTAAGTCCGGTGGAAAGTGTAATCCGTGGGCGGAGGGTCATTATTATTGATGATTCCATTGTTCGGGGAACGACAAGCAAAAGGATTGTGAACCTGCTGCGGGATTCGGGTGCCACGGAAATCCACATGAGAATTTCTGCGCCTCCATTTCTTCATCCCTGTTATTATGGAACGGATATTGATTCTGAGGAGAACCTGATTGCCTGCCATCATAGCATGGAGGAGATTGCAGAGATAATCGGAGCGGATTCCCTGGGGTATCTGCCCATGGAATCACTTGATCGTCTGACAGGCGGTGAAAACTACTGTGCAGCCTGCTTTAACGGAGAATATCCTACAGCTGTGCCAGAGGATACCAGAAAAGACCGGTTTGAGCGGAGATTATCCCAGAGGGATTTGTGACAGAAAGAAAAAGAAAGCGAGAGGAAAGCGGAATGATACCCAATACAAATTATAACAATTTAAAAGATTCTTATTTATTTTATCATATCGCCCAGAAAACAGGAGCTTATCTGGAGGAGCATCCGGGTGCGCGCCTGTATCGTATGGGAATCGGCGACGTTTCCCGCCCCCTGTGTGGTGCGGTGATCCGTGCACTTCACGAGGCTGTGGAGGATCAGGCAAAGGCAGCGACTTTTCACGGCTATATGCCAGAGTGCGGAGATCCGGCTCTGCGCCGCAGAATTGCAGAATATTATCGGAACAGGGGCGTCAGCCTTCTGCCGGAGGAGGTTTTTGTATCCAGCGGAGCAAGTGATGAGCTGGGGGATATTTTGAATCTGTTTGGCAGGGACAAGACGGTTTTAATTATGGAGCCGGCCTATCCTGCATATGTGGATGCCAATGTTATGGCAGGAAACAGGATTCTCCATCTTCCGTCGGGAAAGGAAAACGGATTTTTGCCGGTTCCGGATCCTTCGCTTCAGGCTGATATTATTTATCTCTGTTCCCCAAATAATCCTACCGGTGCTGTTTTTGACTGTGAAAAGCTGAAGGTCTGGGTGGACTATGCGCGAAGCACAGATGCAGTGATTCTTTTTGACGGAGCCTATGAAGCCTTTATTGAGGATGATAGCTTGCCTCACAGTATTTTTGAAATTGATGGCGCAAGGGAGTGTGCAATTGAAATCTGTTCTCTTTCCAAAACAGCAGGATTTACAGGAACAAGGTGTGGATATACCGTGATTCCTCGGGAATTGATCCGGGGAGGAATGAATCTGAACCAGATGTGGGTGAGAAACCGTACAACCAAGACCAATGGCGTTTCTTATGTGATTCAAAAGGGGGCAGAGGCAGTGTTTTCGGAAGAAGGACAAAAGCAGATCCGGGAAAATATCAGGATTTACAAGGAAAATGCAGCCTGTCTGATGGATGCCCTGGATCGGCTGGGAATCTGGTATTGCGGTGGAAAAAATGCTCCTTATATCTGGATGAAATGCCCGGATTCCATGGGAAGCTGGGAGTTTTTTGATTATCTTCTTCGGGAGCTTCAGATTGTAGGGACTCCGGGAGCGGGATTTGGAGCCTGTGGGGAAGGGTATTTTCGATTTTCCACCTTTGGCTCTCCGGAAGATACCAGGGAGGCGGCAAGGCGGCTTTTAAGTGCGGAAAAACTGAAGAAAAAATGAACCACAGCGGGATGGAAAAGTGCCTTATACTATAGAATGCAGGAGAGGTGCTTAAAATAGGATACTTCGGAAGCTGAGGGAAGGCGGAAAATAGGGTTGTAGAGAACAATAAATCATGGTAAACTGAGAGAAAATTCAATAAAAACATAACATACAGGGGAGAAGAAGCTATGCCAGTATTTGATTTTAACCACATGCCAGATGAAAAAAATGACCAGGCAGTGTGTACCTATACAACCTTTCTGTCCAGTGAATCAGAGGTGTCACCAGAGCAGCCGATTTTGATTCTGGATAACCGGGAGAGAAAGTGGGCGCATCATTCTTGCGGGATCTTTACCAATCCTGTAAAGAGAACTTCGTTTGAATTTAAGGAGGAGGACGGTGTGGCTGCAGCAGATATCCGGAAGCTGGATGCCCGTTTTGTAAGCCTTTTGAAGTGGTTGGGTGAAAACCATATTCCGGTGCGCCTTTCTGGAGAAAACAGGGAGGAAGGATACTGTGTCTACCGGATCCGGGAGATTGCCTTTGGCGGCGGAACCAAGCTGTCTGCAGAGGACGGATTTCTGCAGTTTATGATTGAAAGGCTGTTTGCCAGCCCTGCGCCTGCAGAGGAAGCAGGGGAGGAGGAACAGGAAGAGGATGGCGATGACATGAAGCTGACCAGTCTGCAGAGCATTACAGACTTTATGACCTGCGCTGGAAAGACTCTGCCGGACCATATCCGTCTTTGGGCAAGACGGAATCTTGCGGTTGCCCGTTCCAGCGAGGTTTCTCCAGAGGAGCGGCGCCACGCCCAGAGAGCTCTTTCTATTATGATGAATATTCAGTGGAAGAACCACTATTTTGAGTCTATTGATCCGAAAGAGGCCCGCAGGATTTTAGATGAGGAGCTTTACGGACTGGAGCGGGTGAAGCAGAGGATCATGGAGACGATTATTCAGATCAACAGAACTCATACGCTGCCAGCCTACGGGCTTTTGCTGGTGGGGCCTGCGGGAACAGGAAAATCTCAGATTGCATATGCGGTTGCCAGGATTTTGAAGCTTCCCTGGACTACTCTTGATATGAGCTCTATCAGCGATCCGGAGCAGCTGACTGGAAGCTCCAGAGTTTATGCCAATGCTAAACCGGGCATAATTATGGAGGCATTTTCTATGGCAGGAGAATCCAATCTGGTGTTTATTATTAATGAATTGGATAAGGCTACATCTGCCAGAGGAAGTGGAAACCCGGCGGACGTGCTTCTGACACTTCTGGACAACCTGGGTTTTACTGACAATTATATGGAGTGTATGGTGCCTACCATGGGCGTGTATCCCATAGCAACAGCAAATGATAAATCACGAATCAGCGCACCTCTCATGTCGCGGTTTGCTGTGATTGACATTCCTGACTATACGGCAGAGGAGAAAAAGATTATTTTTTCTCGATTTGCGCTTCCTAAGGTACTCCGCCGCATGAGCTTAAGGCCGGAGGAATGTGTGATGACAGAAAGCGGACTGGATGCAGTCATCCATAGATTTGAAAATACCAGTGGTATCCGGGATTTGGAGCAGGCGGCAGAGCATCTTGCAGCCAATGCCCTGTATCAGATTGAGGTGGACGGTGTGTCCTCAGTGGAATTTGACAGGGAGAAGGTGGAAATTCTGCTGGGAGAAGACTGAGTTTGGAATGGAATAAAAAAGCCTTGAAGCTACGGTTTTAAATGAAACCGTAGCTTCAAGGCTTTTTAGTGGAGCTGAGGGGAATCGAACCCCTGTAAAAACCTTGTATTTACAAGGAAAAACAGGGTTCGTGTGATACTTTGTGTGATATCGTGTGATATTATTCGACTTTTAACTTTTCAAAATGGCTGTTGATAGCCTTGTTTTGTCGGGCAGATTCCAGGTCAATAACATTCCGATAAACAGATTTCATGATGTTATCAGAAGCCCATCCGCCACGCTGTAAAATATACTGGTCAGGTATTCCGATAGCGTGCATAATGGATGCTGCATAATGGCGTAAATCATGAAAGCGAAAATGCGGAACGTCAAGCTGCTTTAATTTCCGGCCGAACTGCTGCGTTATCTGGTTGGGGGTGAGGTTTACAACTCGCCCCTTTTTTGTGGCTATTTTCTCCATCACAAAAGCGGGCATTTCGACAGTGCGATAACTGCTTCCTGTTTTTGGCTGCTTAATTACCCAGATCTTATTTTCATCTAAGACCATGGAGGCCTTGACTGTCACTGTATTTCCTTTTATGCACGTTGCATCCAGGGCGGATATCTCCCCGCGCCGGAGCGGTGCAAAGGCAGCCAGCAACACGGCTTTTTCCAGCTCTGTTCCCTGAATGCTCTGCAGCAGCTTCTTTATGTCCTCATCGTTGGGGCAGTACAGGTCGGGCCGCCGGGCAGCAGGAAGAGTGACTTTCAGCTGCAAGCCGGGGGCAAACATATCCAGGACAGCAGACAGCAGCCCATAGGCATTTCTTACGCTTTTAGGGCTTAATCTTGCAGCCAGGTCACTGACCCATACTTGAACAGTAAAGCTGTCAATATCTGGAAGCCGTAAACTGCCGAATTTGCCATTTAAATAGTTCCGTTTTATCTTCTCATACCCTACGACGGTAGAAGGAGAAATAGAAGGCTTTTTAATCGCAATATAGCGTTCTGCTGCCTCGTATACGGTCATATTTTGAGGAATAATTCTCTTGTCCTCTTTGGCCGCTTTCCATTCTGCTGCTGCCATTTTAGCAAGTTTCTTTGTGGGAGCCGTAAAGCTCTTGTAATGCTTTTTCCCTTCCAGGTCGGTATAGTCGTAGACCTGAATCCGGACATTGCCGGATGGAAGGGTGTTTTTCTTTCTGGCCATGTGTCATGCACTCCTTTCCTTACCAGGAAGGGAGCAAGACAGATAAAAGAATTTATACAAAAGAGCAGAAAAGCCCCTTGTATGCGTTTTAATATGTCTCATGTTTCCTTCCCTTTCTGGCCGGGCGGGGCGCATGGATGAGGGAAAGAAGCGATGCTGAAATATTATTGATTGTCTGTAATGATTTCAGAGCTGTCTGTTACTGTTTCTGAGGTGAAGGTGTCGTTTTTTATGTCTTTCGCGTATCTTTTGATTTCTGTAAGCTCAAAAACCCTTTTTACAGCCTCTTTTTTTCCTTCGGTATTCAATTGATCTAAATATTTTACTATTGTCAGTAAATTATCTTTCAAATCGCTATTTTTGATGTAGGGTAAACATTCGCATATTTCGATGGAAATGTTTTTTGTGTTTTTTTTCTCAGCTTCTTTAGGTAATTGTATATAATCATAATCAAAATAACGATAAAACTTTTTTTGCTCATCATCAATTAAATCTGTTATTTTACAGTCCAGCCCAACGCATAATTTGAAAATAGCATCTGTTTTTGGATTATATTTTTCAGCTTCATATTGTCTTATGGTTATTGCTGGAATGCCTGAGCGCTCAGATAATTCTTTTTGTGTAAGTCCTTTTTCTTTTCTTAAAAATTTTATCTTTTCCCCTATTGTCATGCTATTACACCTCCTTTGCATAACAGTATATCATGTTTTTTTAGAATTTGAAAGATGTATTTACATACATTATTTGTGTTGACAGATGTATTTGCATAGCGTATAATCAAAAAAAGATGTGATTACATCGTTTGTTTTGGAGGTAAAAAAATGAAAGTAAACAGACAAAAACTAGAGATTGCAATGGCGAGAGCTTGCATGAACGTTAATGCTATTGCTCAAAAAGCGGCAATGCCGCGCCCTACGGTAAACAACGCTCTTACTGGGCGAAACATTAAGCCAGAAACAGCGGGGAAAATCGCCGCAGCTCTGGGCGTTGACGTAACTGAAATCATCGAATAATGCGCCGGGCGGGGCGTATGGATGAGAGAAAGAAACTATAGAGAGGAGCTGAGAACATGAAAGCACCATCATGGGAGATTGATTTCAAAGTGGATTTATACGCTCTCAAAGAGTACAAAGGCTGGACTGATGAGGAACTGGGGAAGCGCCTGGGGATATCTGCCCGTACTGTGGGCAATATGCGCCGGAATCCCAGCAGCGTGAACGGCGCGCTGATTCTTAAAATACAGTCCCTGCTGAAAGAAGCAAAGGAGAAATACTGATTTGAGACATACAGGAGAGAATGGCGGTGAGTAAATTATGGCAAATCCTCAGCTCGAAAATGGATATACAAGAATAGCAAATGAATTGATGGACGCAATCGGTCAACTGGGGCTGAATGGGACAGAATATAAGGTTTTGCTGTGTGTTATGCGATATACTTACGGATTCCAAAGGAAAAGTCACAAACTTTCGGCCAGCTTTATTTCTGAGTGGGGGAACTGCAGTGAGCGAACAGTAAAGCGAGCATTGAAAAGGTTGATAGCCCTTAATATTTTGCTGGTGACAAATGAAGGGCAAAAAGGAATGACTTCGGTTCTGGAACTTAACAAGAATTTTGATCTATGGAGAACCGGTGAACAAATGTATACCAGTGACAGAATTGACACCAGTGACAGAATTGACACCAGTGACAGAATTGACACCAGCGACAAGGTTGACACTACACCAGTGACAAGGTTGTCACCACTACCAGTGACAAGGTTGTCACCCAAGAAAAGAAATAATAAAAAATCTAAAGAAAAATATATCGGTGATTTCTTCGAAAAAGCATGGCAGCGGTATCCCAAAAAGAAGGGCAAAAATGCAGTATCGAAAAAAGCAATGCAGGAGCTTTATGAAGCCGGAGAAGATAAGGTGATGGCAGCCATTGAAGCATACTGCAAGGAAGTAGAGGGGAGAGAGGAAAAGTATATTCTCAACGGAAGTACGTTCTTTAATGGCCGATGGAAAGAATATATTCCACCAGAAGAAAAATCAGAGCCGGTTTCACAGCGGCAGGATCTGGATGAGCTGGAAGGATATCGAGGGCTGACAGCAGAAGAATATCAGGAGCTGCAGAAACTTGGAATCATTAATGAGCACGGAGGGATAGATTTTAGCATAGCCATTGATTGCGGGAAGTACGAAATTTTGAGGAGGGCCGGAATTGCTGTATGAGTTTAAAGAATCGGATGCATGGGATTTTCAGCGATTTATTGGAATACCGGCCAAACAGAGGGGAGATGAACTGCAGTTTCATATTTGCCCGTATTGCAAAGGTGGCGGTAGTAAAGATGCTGGGACATTTTCCATCAATCTGAGGACTGGACAGTTTAAGTGTATGCGGGCTTCCTGTTCGGCATCCGGTAATATGCTTACTCTTTCCAAAGACTTTGGTTTCAGCCTTGGCACTGTAGTAGATACATACATGAACCAGAGGCGAAGGAGTTACAGAGCATTCAAAAAGCCTGCTGCCCCGATTCAGCCAAAGCCTGCCGCCTTAGAATATTTAAAGGGGCGGGGGATTTCAGCCGGGACTGCTGCCAAGTATCAAATTACCGTGAGAAATGATAAGCCGGATGTGCTGGTATTTCCGTTTCTGGACGAATCCGGTCAGATGCAGCTGGTGAAGTATCGGAGAACGAGGTTTGACCCAAAGCGGGATAAAGGCAAGGAATGGGCAGAAGCAAATTGCAAGCCGATTCTGTTCGGTATGTATCAATGCAATCCGGAAAATAAAACCTTGGTTTTGACAGAGGGACAGATTGACAGCTTATCGGTGGCAGAATCCGGAATTGAGAATGCTGTGAGTGTTCCAACTGGGAAGAATGGTTTCACCTGGCTCCCGCATTGCTGGGACTGGTTGCAGAAATTTGACACCTTGGTTGTATTTGGAGATTGCGAGCGGGGAGAAATTACACTTCTGGAAGATATGCGGCGAAGATTTTCCGGAACAGTAAAAGCTATCCGGCAGCAGGACTATAAGGGATGTAAAGATGCAAATGAGCTTTTGCAAAAGTATGGGCCGGAAGCGGTTAGGAGGGCAGTTCAGCAGGCTGAGGTTGTACCGGTTCGACAGGTCAAGGAACTGGCAGACGTAAAAAGCGTTGACCTGTTTTCACTTCCCAAAATTCCTACCGGTATAAAAGCCCTGGACACGGTTTTAAGCGGCGGTCTGTATCTTGGTCAGGTAATGATACTTTCTGGAAAGCGCGGCGGCGGCAAGTCTACACTGGGGAGCCAGATTCTTGCAAATGCTCTGAATGCAGGAAAGAGCATCTTTGCATATTCCGGAGAATTACCGGACTATCACTTTAAGCGCTGGATTGATTTGCAGATTGCAGGAAGAAGCTATATTATCGACCGTTCTCGTGATGATGGTACAATCAGCTATTATATTACAAATTCCACGGCAGAAAAGATTTCTGAGTGGTATCGTGGCCGGGCACTCCTTTTTGATAACCAGGCGGCAGAGGATGAGGAATTGTACGACTTACTCAAAACGATTGAAAAGGCAGTTCAGCAATATGGTATTGAGTTGGTTTTACTGGATAATCTTATGACTGCCTTGGATGTGGGGATGGATGTAGACTTGTACCGGTCTCAGTCAAAATTTGTGGACAAGCTGGTTAAAATGGCGAAGCGCCTGAATATTGCTATTATTCTGGTAGCCCATCCAAGAAAGAATCAATTTGGCAAGGATGATACAGATGAAATTTCCGGAAGTGGCGATATTACAAACAAAGTGGATATTGTAGCTACATACAAGCGGGGAAAAGACCTGCCGGACACGGAACGGCTACTGTCGGTGTCGAAAAACAGACTGACTGGAAGGCTGGCAGTAGATAAGCAGGAAATACATTTGTTTTACGATCCGGTATCAAAGCGCGTCAGTGACAGTGAGAGCGATTTTGATAAACAATATAACTGGATTCGTTCAGCTGATGAGTTTGTGTCAATGAATGATGATGAACCGACACCGTTTGAATAGGAGTGGCCCATGGTAAAAAATACAGAGGTGCAGCAGGAGTTTGATATGTTTGCAGATGTCTGGAAGCTGTATAAAGCCCTGCTGCCTGTTCGGAGTAAGGATGATGAGGTATATTGGAATACTGTGGTTAATGGCATATCGGAGATTATGAGAAAATATCCGGGACAATTTGCAAAAGATATTTCTTTGGCCGTGCTGGGAGACCTTGAAAGGAGATGCAAGGAAAATGAAAATCAGAACACAGGACGCAAAACAGTATGTTGAGTATGGGGAGGCCTACATAGAGCGTTGCGGCAATCGGTCAGCGGTATTTGTCAGGACCAGATATCAGTCAAAGCCGGTTCTTGCTGGGTTTTATGAAAATGAGGAGCGTTCAAAGGGAGTTTTGTATGAAATAGGGCTTTCTTACAAAAGTCAGGACAGGATTTATTATATGCCAGCAGAATAACAGTTGTTCAGTGCCCCTGCAAGGATGCCTTGTAGCTTTTCTGTGGGGGTTTCCTGCTGCCTTACGTCCTTCTGTGGCGGTTTCTTGCGTTGACCGTCAAAATGGTTCCTGGGGCAATCTGAGGCCTGCTACGGGTTTCTTCTTAATTGCTCCCCCATTTAAGTGATGGGGCAATAAAACTGAATGGGCCTTATAACCCTCTAAAATGCGTTATAAGGCTTTTTTGATTATCTTTGTGATAAAAGTTATGGGGTAAGGGTGTAAAAGCCCGTAAACGGTCAAATTAGGGCGAAATAAGGCATTGTATCATTGCGGGTCGTGTGCTATAATCCAGATACGGAAAGTCAAAGCACATAAAAGGCGGTCTACCCTCCTACTTCGGAGGGGCTAACCCTCCAGACGAAAGAAAGGAGGGCGATGCCAATGTATGTTACATATTCGGATTTAATCCAGATTGGAATATTCATTGTTGCCCTTGTTGGATTGTGTTATACAATCTTTAAGGGAAAAAAATAGCCGCCCACTACTCGCAATAGTGAACGGCTGTTACTGTAAGTAATGATGTGGTATAAAAAAAGTTGACATCCCATTCTCAAGGATTTGAGATATAATCAAGAGAATAAGGAGTGAACAAAAATGGCAGAAAACAGACAATATGACCACGAATACAAAGTACAAGCAGTGAAACTCGCAAAAGAAATCGGACAGGCTAAGGCCGCCAAAGAACTGGGAGTCCCCAAGAACACTATGTATGGATGGATACGAGCCAACCGGCTTGGTAATCTTGATCTTGGAGTTGGCTCACAGACTCCGCAAAGCGCCATGACGCTTAACGAGGAACTCATCCAGCTTCGCCAGCAGGTAAAAGAACTGGAAAAAGAGAATCGCCGTTTAAAAAAGGAAAATGACTTTCTGGAGGAAGCCAGCGCTTTTTTCGCCGCGAGCCGTCTGAAGTCAGCAAAAACGAAAGAATGAAATTTATCGCATTAAAAACGAAAGACGGCGAATTAAAAGGTGATACCACTTTTTTCTGCCGAATCCTTCATGTCAGCAGGCAGGGATTTTACCAGTATCTTGCAAATAAAGACCGACCATGGAAATATCAGCCCCTGGCGGATGCCATGCTGGAAATACTCTCGGAAGATGAATGCAATGACACCTATGGTCGGACTCGCATGTATCAGGCATTATCCCTGAAACAGCCGGAAAATGTGGATATTCCAAGTGAACGCACCGTTTATCGCGTCATGGAGAAAATCGGGATCAGCCATCATCCCAGTCGTAAATCGAACGGGATCACAAAAGCAGACAGGGAAGCCAGAAAATCGGATGACCTCTTAAAACGTGATTTCCACGCAGAGGAACCACTGAAAAAATGTGTTACAGACATTACGGAGATTAAAGGCAAAGATGGGAAACTATATGTTTCTGCTATTTTTGACTGCTTCGATTCCAGCGTGATCGGTCTGGCGATGGATACCAACATGAAAGCCCCGTTATGTGTGCAGACACTGGAAAATACAGCGAAAGCGTATCCGGGCATCCGCGGAGCCATTATCCACAGTGATAGGGGAAGCCAGTACACCAGCCAGCTTTACCGGGATGCAATCCAGCAGTATGGCATACAGCAAAGCATGAACAGCGCAGGCGGCAGATGTCACGATAATGCCCGTTGTGAAAGCATGTGGGCCAGAATGAAATCAGAACTGTTATATGACCGTTATGACACAGAAGAAATGACCACTGATGAACTCAGGACTGCCATCTGGAGGTATTTTATCAGCTACTGGAATAACCGGAGGATATGCTCTGCTAATGGCGGGCTTCCTCCGATGGTCAAACGACAGCAATACTATGATTCCCTGAAAGAGGCAGCATAGGATACAAAATCCTTGAGAAAAATGTGTCAACTAATCTTGACAAAATCATAACTCGCTAAAATTACTGTTTTGAGGGTAGGCCGTGTGTCTTTGGCTTTACCTTTTGTATTATCAATATAGCATATCTGGCAGCAGGGCGCAAGCCCTATTCCGCTGCATCAGGTGTATTATCTTTCTTCATCGCATCATCCGGCGTATACTCCATCAAGTCCCCTGGCTGGCAGCTAAAGTACTTGCAAAGAGCTTCTATGCTTCTGGTGTCAATATGCCCCCCATCATTTATTTTTTTCCATGTTGCCTGTCCGATTACCTTATTTTTCTTTGTCAATGTATAGCTGGTTTCGTTTCTTTCTTTGAATAAATCCAGCATTTTATTGTAATTTATTGGCATTTTATCAATCTCCTTTCAATTTTTATTATAATATATTGATATCGCTATTAATAGCGACAAAATTCACAAAATTATGTCGCTATATTTAGATATATTTACCATTGAATATCGCAATAATTAGCGATATAATATAGCCATAAGGTTAAGGAACGCCGAACAGCCCGAAAAGCTGTGAAGATAAAGCCCATATACCTGTGAACGGACTGAGCGGAAGTAATAGCCAGGAAGATGACTTTATCCGGTTTCCTTAAAGCAAACGAGCATCCCGAAAAGATGCAAAGGCGAAATCCATATCCCTGTGAGCTGCCAGCAATAGCCAGGAAGATGATTCGCCCGGATGCAACACATGATAGAAAGGAGAAAAGCAGCATGAAGTACAATTTAAGAAAGATTATGCTGAAAGCCTGGAAGAACTTCCGGAAGTACAAGGGCCTGAGCTTTGGTGAAGCCCTTCACAGAGCCTGGTTATCTGCAAAGGCTGAAGAAATCAACCAGCAGAGAGTTGAGGCTGCAAAGGCAGTAGCAGGCATTACAGAAGAGGCCGAAACCTGGAACACCTGGAAGCAGCTGGGCTATGAGGTGGTGCATGGAGCAAAGGCATTATTCAGCTGTCAGTTAATATGGGGCAGCAGGGGAGACGGAAAGACATATACAGCGAGTTTTTTCGGGAAATCCCAGGTTGTTGCCATAACAGAATAAAAAAGAACCCTTACCAGAGCTGCAACTCTGATAGGGGCAAGTAACCCGAAATATCAGCAATTAGGGGTATGCAGGCAGTATAGCACACCTGTTGCCCCTTGTCAAAAGAAAGGATTATTGATATGCAGACAGAACAGCGCGGCTCTCAGCATGAGAACATAAATTCAAAGATTCTTAACGAGGAGCATTTTATATTATCAGCAGACGGGAAAAGGATGGGAAAGATTTTGTTTTTCTATGCTCCGTCAAGAGATGCGATTGTAATAAACGAAAATGCTCCATGCATAGATGAGACTGTTGAGCTGATGGCGCTTTATTTGGATTTGGAGGACTTGGAGAAGAAAGAGGTTGTAGAGCATACTGAAAACAGGTCGATACGAGAATATTTTGCTATTCTGAATCGCATTGCCAGAATCAGGCGCAAGCTTTACAAGTCCATGAGACATTAGAACGGCTTTTACATAGATAAACTATACCCATCTTGAACCGCTGGCCGCTGCGAGAGTGCGGAACACTTCCGGAATGATACTCCAACGTCATTCCATCCAGCCGGCAGGCTCTGGCTGCAAACAGGGCTTGCCATTAAAGAAAAATTGCGACGTCGCAACAGAAAGGGGGAACGCTATGGAAACATTACTTTATAGGCTCTGCATGATGTCTATTGCAATCAACTGCATAATGGCTGCAGCCCTGGGGTATTTGCTGGGGTAGAATATATGAAGGGGTGCCTTGAGCGGGCATCCTTTGTTTTTACTTCATAAAACTTCAGTTTTACAGCGGTAACATCAAATATACCAGAGGGAAGAAATCGGTGAGCGCAATCTTGCTCTCTCTGTAATAAATTTCTTTCCGGTATTGTTCAGTTTTCGGAAGTCAATACTATTGACATCTGAATTTCTTAAAATAACCACCTTCTTTCAATTTCCAACACAGAGAGAGGTTCTCATTGACAAAGGGAGCATATATAGAGTAATATCAAAGAGAGAAGATATTATAGAATTGGAGGTAATTCCATGAATAAAAAAAAGAGTGCGGAAGCACATAAAGATTGGGAAGAGAAGATGTCTCAACCTATGAAACCAAGGAAGTTGACAGAGAAAGAAATTGAAAAATTAAAAAAAGAAGGGCGTATTTAATACCACCAGTCAGCAGGCCGGTGGTATTTTTATACCCTTTTTATTGCGACATCGCAATAAATAAAACCGACGAATACGCCCCAGACGGCAGCAGGAAGATCTATTTTCTGCGGGTTTGAGCCTGGTGGCGTTCCGAACGAAAATAAACGAATACGAACGAAAAACAGCCTGGAAGCCTTATTTTTACTAGCTTTCAGCGTTGCAGCGTTACTAATAAAAAACGAAACGAATACGGAACGCCCGACGAACTAGGGAAAACTAGAGATATATGCGACAACTTAACGAACTCAAAATTGAGGTCGAGCACATTAGAACGCCGGCAGGAGGTGTTGAAACATCGCTCCCATTGGTGAAAATAAATGTTATACTTGAAATATAACAATAGGCATTTTAAAATAGAGATATCGGTTTCTATTTTTTGGAAAGGGGGATGCCAGGAATGACAAACGAGCAGCTTGTGGCCCGCATTCAGGCCGGAGAAGATGTATCTGAGAATATGTCCCAGCTTTATGACCAGGTAAAGGACTTTATCCGCTCTATCGCCTGGAAGTACCGGAATAGCGCCGAGCTGGACGACCTGGAGCAAGAGGGGTATCTGGCCTTATATCCGGCGATAGATGGCTTTAATCCTGCTGCCGGGTACAAATTTCTAACCTATGCAGAAAAGTGGATTAGACAGCGGATGCAGCGGTACACTCAGATGAACAGAAGTTGCCTGAGGCTGCCGGTTCATTGTCTGGAAAAGATAAGCCAGTATCGCCGATTCTGTACACAATATGAGCAGCAGACCGGAGAAAGCCCCTCAGACCTCACAGCAGCCTATTTTATGGGGATTTCTGCAGAGCAGGTAAGAAATATCAGGACAAGTGCTTGCATGGCCTTTGTAGGCAGCCTGGATGCTCCTGTTATGGGGGCAGATGAGGAAATTGGCGGCACTTTTGGCGATTTTATCCCGGCAGCAGGAAACCTGGAAGAGGATAGTCTGGAACGTCTGGAAGCAGAAAACCTGCAAGCTGTCCTCTGGGGGTGCGTGGATGAGCTGCCAGGGCAGCAGGGCGAAATTCTTCGGAGAAGATACCAGGGCGGGGAGACACTGGCGAGAATCGGGCGGCAGACTGGGCGAACAATGGAACAGGTGAGGCAGGAACACAATAAGGCTTTGCGGAATCTCAGGAGAGGAGAGAACCGGGAGAAGCTGCTGCCGTTTGCCCCGGAAGATGACCGGATTTATTCTATGGCATTGATGGGAAATGGAGTGGAGCGGTTTCAATCCACCTGGACAAGCAGCACGGAGAGAATCGCTTTGGAACTTTGACACAAAAAAAGGAACCAATACAGTTCCTTTTTACATTCTTTTATTTGTTGCCTTGCTCCCTTCGTGTGATACTTCGTGTGATACTTTACCCGAAAAATGGGGTATTTTTGATACTTTCCGGCTTCTTGTTTTTACCCCTTAAAATGCCTGAAAGCCTTGTAAATAAAGGGTTTCCCCAGTATTTACAAGGCTTCCTGAAAAGTGGAGCTGAGGGGAATCGAACCCCTGTCCGAAAACCAATTCCCTGTTCTTCTACTATCATAGTCGGTTATTTGACATTCCCTCTGCCGCACGGGAACAGACACTCTTGCGGTTTCAGTAGCTTCATCATACGCCCATACACGCAAAGCTTAATGTATGTCGTTTCTCACATCGTCGATGCCAGATTCTTAATGTGTGAGTGCACTAAGGCTGACAGCAGCCATTAGGCTGCGTATGCTAAATTATCTTCAGCGTTTAATTTTAATTTTGCCATTTGACGCATTGCATGCGGATAGCTTCACCAGCTGCATGACCCCCGTCGAAACCAGTACAACCCCTTACTGGCTCACCGCGACTCATCGGTGAACTTAAATTATAGCTTATGGAAAACAAACTGTCAATGGGGTTTTGGACTCTTTTTAGAATTTTTCAGAACTTTAAAATAAAATAAAAAGGGAGACGCAAAGCAAACTGGCCTTGTCATAAACTTTGAAAATGGCTATTTTCAATCAATCCACTTTTCTGTATACTCCTGGTATTAAGAGTTTCAGGAGGAGTTTTGATGATGAAAAGAATTGTAACCTTACAGGATATTTCCTGTGTGGGACGCTGCTCCATTACAGTAGCGCTTCCTATTATATCAGCAATGGGAGTAGAATGCGGGATTCTTCCTACAGCAGTACTTTCTACGCACACGATGTTTCAGACCTATACCTGCAAGGATTTGTCAGATCAGATTGAGCCGATTTCGGATGCATGGGAAAAGGAACAGGTAAGCTTTGACGGAATTTATACGGGATATCTGGCATCTGGAGAACAGTGCCATCAGGTATGCGATTTTTTTGATCGGTTTTCCGGCAGGTCATCTGGGAAAAGAAGCATGGTTATTGTAGATCCGGCTATGGCAGATAATGGAAAGCTCTATGCAGCCTTTGATGAAGCTTTTCCAGCTGAAATGGCTAAGGTATGTGCAAAGGCTGATGTGATTCTTCCCAATATGACGGAGGCTAGTCTTTTGACGGGACTTCCTTATAAAACAGAGCAGGATCCGGCCTATATCCGCCAGCTTCTGGAAGCACTTCTGGAACTTGGCTGCGGCACAGCGGTTCTGACCGGCGTCAGTTATGAGCCGGGAAAGCTGGGGGTAGCTGCTTTGGACCGGGACGGGAATGAATTTTCGTATTTCACACGCAGATGTGAACAGAGCTATCATGGAACGGGAGATATTTTTTCCTCTACTGTTGCAGGGGGGATTATGCGGGGAATGAGACTGAAAGATGCTCTGGCCCTGGCTGCAGATTATGTGGTACGCTGCATTGAGGCAACGGCTGCTTCTGACAGTGCCAGATGGTATGGGGCAGAGTTTGAGTCCCAGATTCCCTGGCTGTGCAGGGAGCTGGAGGAACGGCTGAGACGGGGCTGAGCACTGCGGGAAAATTTCATTAAATATTTAAGAAAAACTTTCGGATATGGTTCTTGCATTCCAGAAGATGGATGATTAAAATAGGATTATCAGACAGGAAAATTGACAAATAAGGAAAACGAAAATCCGATACAGATTTTTCGGAGAAACAGTTACAGGATAACAGGGGAGAAATAAGGCTATGGACATAATGATCAGAGAATATAGAAGAGCAGATTTACCTTTTATGACAGAAATATGGAACCAGATTGTTGGAGAGGGGAATGCATTCCCCCAGGAGGAGATGCTCAGTGAAGCAGAGGCAGAAGCTTTTTTTGCCGGACAGACCTGCTGTGGAGTGGCTCAGGACACAGAGTCTGAACGGATTCTTGGCCTATATATTCTGCATCCTAATAATGTGGGGCGCTGCGATCATATCTGCAATGCCAGCTATGGGGTAAGCGCGGACAGCAGAGGGCTTCACATTGGAGAGCGGTTGGTAAAGGACTGCATGAAAAGAGCAAAGGAGCAGGGATTTCGCCTGCTCCAGTTTAATGCAGTAGTGGCGTCCAATATCCATGCCCGCCATTTATATGAGCGTCTGGGCTTTGAACAGCTGGGAATCATTCGGGGCGGATTCCGGATGCCGGACGGCTCTTATGAAGATATCTGTCCCTACTGGCGGGCACTTTGATAGGAAAACCAGAAGATATTCCATCCGTCCTGGCAGTCTACGCCATAGGCCAGGTGATGGGCCTCCAGGATGGTGCTGACAATGGAAAGGCCGATTCCCGTTCCCAGACGCCTGCTGCTTTGATGCTGACTGCGCTGATATCGTTCCCAGATAATTTTTCGATCCTCTTCGGAAATGGGCGGTCCGGGATTGGCTATGGAAATTCGGCAGCCGTCAGCTGTGATTCGGATGCATTCGCCATCTGCGGTGTGATTAATGGCATTATTTAAAAGATTTCGGATTACCTGATTCATCTTGGAGGCATCCGCCTCTGTCAGGAGCTCTTCCTGCATGCATTCCAATTCCAAAGTAATATGATGCTCCTGAGCCAGAGGCTGGTACCAGGCAATTGCTGATTCCAGAAGCTCGCAAAGGTTCAGTCTTTCTTTTTTCAGCTGACAGTATCCTGCCTGAAGCTGGGAATAGTCCAGAATATCGCTGACCATACGGCTCATTCGGTTGGCTTCCCGGATGATCAGGTTGAGATCCTCTGTTCGCTGTTCCTCCTGCTTCCAGGTAATATCACGGACCATTTCTGCATAACCGCCAATCAGAGCCAGTGGCGAGCGCAGCTCGTGAGAAACATTGGCAATGACCTCCTTGCGAAGCACATCTAGCCGTTGAAGAGCATATCGAAGCTGGACAACAGACTGAGAGAGCTGTCCCAGTTCATCTTCGCGATGAAACGGGGGAACTTCCGTAAAGTCGTTTTTGGTAAGCCGTTCCACAGAATCGCGAATTTGGCCAATAGGGCGGGTAAAATGCCTGGAAAAAACAGCAGCCAGAAGTGAGGCTGTTAAGGTTAGGAGAACGGTCAGGACGATCAGCTGCTGTCTGTTAAAATCCATTACGGTTTTTGTCATCAGCATAGTTCGAATTAAAAGAAAGCATTCGCTGCCATTCCAGGTTACAGGAAAGCCCGTTTCGTAGCCGATTACATGGCGGCCCTTACGCAGAACCTGCTGGTAAGGCTGGTCTATTGCGGGAAATGGCTGCTCCTTCTTTTTAGTAGGAAAACGGTTCCTGAAAAACTCCTCACGGCGATCGGTGCTGCTGACTGGATGACCAGCGGAATACATTTCTAAAAGTCGCCCTTCTTGGCTGATTAAAAACAGTTCACTGTTTCCATGACTTAAAAAAGAAAGCAGGTGTGGATTCTTTCCGATATCTTCTTCAGCAAGACTTTCTAGGATGCCTGCAGTTCGTTCTCGGGTGTCCTTTAGAGATGCTATGGCATAATTTTGTTCAAACAGGCCGATTTGCGCCACCCACATAAAACCGATGGCAAGGAAAACGAGAACCATCATCATGGCCCACAGGCGGAAGACAAGATGGCTTCGAAGTGCTTGTATTTTAGTTTTCATCCACGTATTCAAATCGATACCCCACTCCCCAGACAGTCTGAACAAGTTTCCGGTACGGGCCAAGGTGCTCTCGCAGTGATTTAATATGGGTATCAACGGTACGGTTGTCTCCGTAGTAGCTGTAGCCCCATACTGTTTCTAAAAGCTTTTCCCGGCTCAGTACAATTCGCTGGTTCTGAGCCAGCTTTAAAAGGAGATCAAATTCCTTAGGCGGCAGGCGCAACGGAAGGGAATCCAGAGTAATCGTTCGTGATTTTGGTTCAATGCAGAGCTTGCCAAACTGAAGAACGTCATTGTGCTCCAGGGAACCCTTCGTGCGGCGCAGGACAGCGGCAATCCGCGCCATCAGCTCTTTGGGGCTGAAGGGCTTGGAAACATAATCATCGACTCCAAGCTGAAAGCCAAGAAGCCTGTCGTATTCCTCATCTCGGGCAGTCAGCATAATAACGGGAATCTGACTGAATTTACGGATGCCGGCCAGGGTTTCAAAGCCGTCCGGTCCCGGCATCATTACATCAAGAAGGACCAAGTCAAAATTCTGTTGCCGCAGAGCTTCAATAGCGGCTGCTCCACAGTCGGCTTCCTCACACTGGTAGCCTTCCATATCTGCGTAGGTGCGAACCAGTCTCCGCAGATGAAGATCGTCATCGGTTATCAATAAACGTGGCATAACTGTCTCCTTTTTTCTTTTAGTGTACCACAGAAGAAGTGCTTATGTAACGTGTTTCACAGAAATCTTATTTTTTAGTCACAAAAAATTCATATCTCGACGCGAAAGGACTTTTTTATCGTCAAACACTCAAAGTTGTGTTATAATAAAGGGGTTTATATACGGAAGCGGAAAGCTTCCGGTTCAGAAACAGGAAGGAATCGCCATGTATCAAAAACTTCGAGAGCTTTGGCTGTCTACAACCTTGAAGCATAAATTGAGCCTGTATACAGCTATGGTTATCTTAATCATGGCTTCCTCCGCTGTATTTAATGTATGGGTTATGGATTTTACCCTGGATGGATTTGATAAAATTCTCAGCGATAATTCCCGATGCAATGATTTTCAGCAGGCGATGGAACTGGAAATCGATGCGTTTGAGTCTTATGTAAGAGAGCGAACTGAGGAACACTGGGAAGAGTATATTCTTTCCTGTGTCAGAACGGAACGGTGCATCCGTGCTCTTCCATTTCAGTACAGCAGCATCGGAGAAGAGCGGTATGCAAGAACGTGGAATATAAAAAACAGCTATGAGGCCTACAGTGTCTTTCGGGAACAGATTCTGAAGATGAATGAGGAGGAGAGCGGATATATTACCAGCCTGTATCGGGTGTATGATATGCAGGATTATTTGAAGGATTATGCGCGGAGACTGGTGCAGGTGACCTTGAGCAAGGGAAATGAAACTTATCAGAGACAGGTTCCGGTTTTCTACAATATTCCTTATCTGATTCTTGCCGTTTCTCTGTGTCTTACGGTTATGGCCATTGTGCTGACCCGGCTGCTTTCCAATACCCTGATTCAGCCAGTGGTAAAGCTGGCTCACAATTCCAGAAAAATAGCAAGAAATGATTTTTCCGGTGAGGATTTGGCTGTACCCAATCGAGATGAAATGGGAGAACTGGTAGCGGCTTTCAATAAGATGAAGCATGCTACAGAGGGATATATTAATACACTGAAAAAGAATAATGAGATGGCAGGGCTTCTTCACAGGGAGGAGCTGGAACGTATGGAGATGGAAAAGCAGCTGGAATCAGCAAAGCTGGAGCTGCTGAAAAGCCAGATCAATCCGCATTTCCTGTTTAATACATTAAATATGATTGGATGTATGGCGAAGCTGGAGGATGCAGCTACAACAGAAAAGATGATTTACAGCATGAGTAACCTCTTTCGCTACAATCTGAAAACCTCAGAGCAGTTCGTTGCCCTGAATCAGGAGCTGAAGGTGGTGCAGGATTATGTGTATATTCAACAGATGCGGTTTGGCAGCAGAATCCGCTATGACAGCGATATTCAGGTAAATGGAGGTCAGGTGATCATTCCGGCTTTTACTCTGCAGCCGATTGTGGAAAATGCGGTAATTCACGGGCTTTCCAAAAAGGAACAGGGTGGACGGCTGTATCTTCGAATCTGGCAGAAGGAAAACTGTGTGATAATATCGGTAGCAGATACAGGAGTCGGTATGACTCAGGAACAGCTGGAATCTTTGAAGGAAGGGTTGAAGGAGAGACGCTCTGCCAAAGTAGGAATCGGGCTGGGAAATATTTATAAGCGAATCCATATTTTATACGAAAAAGGTGAAATGAACATCTGGAGCAGACGTGGCTGCGGAACAGTTGTACAGATGGTCATTCCTCTTGAGCGGGTGGATGAGACGGAAACGGTAACAAAAAAAGCAGACGAAGAAAAAACAGGAAGAAAAGAAGTCAGAAAAAAAGAACCAGACAGCGAGAATACAGACACAGGGGAAGCGGACGAAAAGACTGCCGGACAAATTGGCAGGAAAACGGAAGCTGAGAGCAGAAAGGAAACGTCATGAATCAGAACAAGATTTACAGACTGCTGATTGCAGATGATGAGATGATAGAAAGAGCGGTTCTGTACAAAACATTAAAATCGCGTTTTGGAGAGAATTGTGAGATCTATCAGGCAGAAAACGGGCGGGAGGCAGTCCGTATCCATGAAGAGCATCAAATTCAGATAGCCATTCTTGATATTGAAATGCCTGGAATTAACGGAATTCGTGCGGCAGAGAAAATCCGGGAAACAGACAGAGACTGCTGTATTGTTTTTCTGACGGCTTTTGATGAGTTTTCCTATGCAAAAAAAGCGATAACAGTTCGTGCGCTGGATTATCTTTTGAAGCCTTATGAGGAAGGTGAGCTCCTTCTGGTGGTAGAGGAGGCGATGCGGATTGTCTGTGAGCGGGAAGCAGCCGCAGAATCCAAAACAGCAGTTCAAAACGGAGAAGGGGAGCTTTTGGAAAATCTGGAGGAAGGAATTGGAGAATCCGAATATGAAAAAATTTCGGAAACTGCAGGAGGGCAGGACAATGAGGCGGAAGGGGTGAGGCTTTCTGCGGTGATGGATATGATAACAGATTATATACAGGCTCATTATATGGATGATCTGTCCATGCAGGAGCTGGCCCGCCAGATGAATTATTCGGAGGCATATTTCTGCAAGCTGTTTAAACAGTGTTTTGGGCAGAATTTTACTTCTTATCTGACAGAATACCGGGTGGAGACGGCAAAGAAAATGCTGGGGCAGCCAACGGTGAATGTAAAGGAGATCGGAAAGGCGGTAGGATATTGTGATGCTAATTATTTTGCCAAGGTGTTTAAGCGGATTACCGGGCAGAGTCCTACAGATTATCGGACAGAGCTGCTTTTGAAAAAAACAGGTCCTTGATAGTTTTGTGTGACATGCATAAATAAAAAAAGCATAAGGGGTAAAATTATACTATGATTCACAAAAAATTACCCTTTCTATTTTCTCAATATTAATTTATTATAAAGATAACGTGTTTGAACGTTAAAAAGATCAAGAGGAGGAAACAAAAAATGAAAAAAAGAATTGTAAGCGCAGTACTTTGCACAGCAATGGTAGCAGGTTCTCTGGTAGGCTGCGGTTCTAAGCCGGCTGAGGAGACTACCGCAGCAGCAACCGAGGCAGCCAAGGAAGAGACCGAGGCAGCCAAGGAAGAGACCAAGGCAGCTGAGGGTGAGACCAAAGCAGCTGAGGCTGGTGCATACGACACTGCCAATATGCCGGAAGTAACTCTGGTATATGCAGAGGTTAACCCGCTTGATACCATCGTTGGCCAGATGGCTACTGATTTCAAGACCAAAGTAGAAGAGCTGTCTGACGGCAAGATCACCATCGATGTTCAGGCCAGCGGCGTTCTTGGTTCTGAGAACGACGTTCTGGATACCATGCTGGGCGGCGGCGGCACCATCGATATGTCCCGTATCTCTGCTTTCGCACTGAACAGCTACGGCGCTAAGAAGTCCATGCTTCTTTCCATTCCGTATACCTTCCAGGATCGTGCTCATTTCTGGAACTTTGCAACCAGCGATCTGGCACAGGAATTCCTGACCGAGCCGGTTGATCTGGGCCTGGGTGTAAGAGGTCTGTACTACGGTGAAGAAGGCTTCCGTCATTTCTTCTTTGTAAATCCGGCAACCAAGCTGGAGGATTTAAGCGGCTTAAAGATCCGTGTATCCAATGACCCGGTTATGACCGGTATGGTTTCCGGACTGGGCGCTAACGCAACTGTTGTTTCTATGAACGAGCTGTATTCTGCACTGCAGACCGGCGTAGTAGATGCTGCTGAGCAGCCGATCGCAAACTACTACTCCAACGCTTTCCCGGAGGTAGCTCCGCACCTGTTACTGGATGGTCATACTCTGGGCGCTGTTCAGGTTATCATTACCGACGAGGCATGGGACAAGCTGACCGAGGATCAGCAGGCTATCCTGATGGAGGCTGGAAAATATGCTTCCGAGAACAACCGTGCAAACTCTGAGAACAAAGAGAACGAGGTTCTGGAGCAGCTGAAGGCTGACGGCGTAACTGTTACCGAGGTTGAGGACAAGGCTCCGTGGAAAGATGCTTGTAAGGCAGTTATCGATGAGAACACTGCAGATCAGGCAGAACTGTATCAGCAGATTCTGGATATGGCAGACTAATTCCAGCCAGTATTACGCAGTATTAGGAATAATTAGATATTAAATTGAAGCGTATGTGTTAGGGAATGAAGCTGACGGGCACAGAGCGGTTTAGGTACTGTCTCTGTGCCCTGAGTTTTGAAAGGGGACAAAAATTATGCCAGCAATTTTTGAAAAGATCGATAAGATCAAACCGGCCTATGACATTACTTACAAGGTAGTTATGTTTATCTGTAAAATCCTTCTGATTGCAGATATCGCGATTACCAGTATGTCCGTAGCAGGCCGTTATATTCCGTTTATCCCGGATCCGGCATGGAGTGAAGAAGTGGTTCTGACCTGCATGTCCTATATGGCAGTGCTTTCAGCAGCACTTGCAATCCGTAGAGGCGCTCATATCCGTATGACTGCTCTGGATCCGTATTTACCGAAAACTCTTGTGAAAATTCTGGATATCATTGCCGATCTGGCAGTGCTGATCCTGGCTGTTATTATGATTACCGTAGGCTGGAAATATGCGTCCGGCATCGGTTCAAAAGGTACCTATGTAAGTATGCCGAAGGTATCCAGATTCTGGATGTACTTCCCGGTTCCGCTGGCAGGCGTTGCTATGCTGATTTTTGAACTGGAGGCTCTTTACAATCACATTAAAGGTTTCTTTGTAAAGGAGGAGGCATAAACTATGAGTACTGAAACGATGGCAATTGTTATTTTGCTTGCAAGCTTCTTTATTATGGTCATGCTGCGGTTTCCCATTGCTTATGCAGTTGCACTTTCTTCTGTTTTGTGCCTGTTAAGCCAGGGACTGCCTCTGACAACCATCTGTCAGCAGATGGTAAAAGGTATCAGTTCCTTCAGCCTGATGGCAGTACCGTTCTTCATTACCATGGGCTGTCTGATGGGTTCTGGTGGTATTTCTGAAAAACTGATCGCTCTGGCAAATGCCTGTGTAGGCTGGATGCGGGGCGGTATGGCTATGGTTAATATCGTAGCTTCTTATTTCTTCGGCGGTATTTCTGGTTCTGCATCTGCAGATACAGCTTCTCTTGGCTCTATCCTGATTCCTATGATGGTTGACCAGGGATATGACGCTGATTTCTCAACGGCTGTTACCATTACCTCCTCCTGTGAGGGACTTCTGGTTCCGCCGAGCCATAACATGGTTATTTATGCAACTACTGCAGGCGGTATTTCTGTAGGAAGCCTTTTCCTGGCCGGATATTTGCCTGGCGCACTGCTGGCTGCTTCCCTGATGATTGGTTCTTATATTATTTCTGTAAAGAGAAACTATCCGAAGGGTGAAAAATTCAGCATTTCTAACCTTTTGAAGCAGTTAAGCGTATCCTTCTGGGCTCTGGCAGCAGTTCTGATTGTAGTATTCGGTGTAGTAGGCGGTGTGTTTACAGCAACCGAGTCTGCGGCAGTTGCAGTTGTTTACAGCCTGCTTGTCAGTGTATTTATTTACAAGGGACTTGACTGGAAGGGCGTATGGAGAGTTTTAGGGGATTGCGTAGACACCCTGTCTATCGTATTGATCCTGATTGCAACCTCCAGTATCTTTGGATACTGCCTGACAAGACTTCATGTACCGGATCTTGCTGCAAATGCCATTACCGGACTGACCAGCAATCCAATTATTCTGGCTCTGCTGCTGAACCTGATTCTTCTGGTTTTGGGATGTATCATGGATATGGCTCCGATTATCCTGATTGCAACTCCGATCCTGCTTCCGATTGCAACCTCAATCGGCATCGATCCGGTTCAGTTTGGTATCATGGTTGTATTAAACTGTGGTATTGGTCTTCTGACTCCGCCGGTAGGTGCAGTTTTGTTCATTGGTTCTGCAGTTGCAAAGGTACCTATGGAGAAAGTAGTAAAGGCAACTCTGCCATTCTATCTGTGCATGATTATTACTCTGCTGCTGATTACTTTTATTCCGGCTATCAGCCTTGGACTGCCGGCTCTGCTCAGCTAAGTAAGGCATAAAATCTGCATATAAAAGAATACAATCAGGCATTAACGAAAGAGTTAATGCCTGTTTTGTCATTCTGTCAGACAGCCAAATCAAAGGTGTTTGACTGCCTGACAGAGCGACAAAGGAAGCTTGGGAAAGGAGAATTTCAGTGAAAAAAACAATTGCACTGCTGACAGCAGGAGCAGCATGCCTGCTGTTTGCCTGCGGAGGGAAACAGAAGCGGGCGGAGAGTGAAAGAATTCCGGAATATGTGCTGACTTATGCAGAAAATCAGCCAGAGGATTATCCTACAACTCAGGGGGCTTTTTACTTTGCAAGACTGGTGGAGGATCGTTCCGATGGACGTATCCGGATTCAGGTAAAAGCCGAAGGAGAGATGGGAGCGGAACGGAATGTGGTAGAGCAGCTGCAGTTTGGAGGTCTTGATTTTGCAAGAGTTTCCCTTTCCTCCCTGGGAGATCGGATCCCTAAGCTGAATGTGCTTCAGATGCCGTATCTGTATACCAGCTCCGAGCACATGTGGAGAGTTCTGGAGGGGGAAATAGGGGCTGATTTTCTGGATTCCTTTCAGGATTTTAATCTGGTAGCTCTGTCCTGGTATGATGCAGGTGCCAGAAACTTTTACAGCTCCAGACAGCCCATTGAAAAGGTGGAGGATATGAAGGGGATGAAGGTTCGTGTTCAGGATTCTGCTTTAATGGAACGAATGATACAGCTTCTGGGTGCGATTCCAGTTCCCTTGGATTATGATCAGGTGTATTCTGCTTTTCAAACGGATGAAATTGATGCAGCGGAGAATAACTGGCCTTCTTATGAGTCGATGAATCATGAGGAGGTAGCAGGATATTATACCAAGGATGAGCATTCCCGGGTTCCGGAGGTTCAGCTTGCATCCCGTGTGACCTGGGAGCGTCTGACCAAAGAGGATCAGGAGATGATCCGTCAGTGCGCAGAGGAATCTGCCCGGTATGAACGGACCTTATGGGAGGATCGCTCCCGCAATTCCGAAGAGATTGTCCGCAGGAACGGCTGTGTGGTCATTGAACTGAGTTCAGCGGAAAAAGCGCGGTTCCAGGCGGCGGTCACCCCGATTTATCATGAATTCTGCAAAAATTATATGGATATCATTGAACGGATTAAGGAAGAAGGACGGCTGTTGGAGCAGGAAGAAGCAGAACCATAAGAAAAGGGCTTGACTTTTTGGGGTTTGATAGCTAAAATATTACATAGATTTTCCAAGAGAAATGACAAAGGCAATGAATGTGTTAAGTAGGGTACTGTTTCCTGCCAGAGAGAAGAGGTCACCGGCTGAAAGCCTCTTTCCGTTCAGACAGAACCACGAAATTCCCACAGGAGCTGCACAGCTGAATTACGGATGTCTGCCCATTTTGGGGAGAAGCGTATCAGGAGAGTAAGCTGTGACGGAGAGTGCACGTTACGCACAATAGAGAGTCTGCTGCAGGGCTGTGTAGGGTTAATGCGGCAGGAAGATGGGTGGTACCGCGGTTAAAAGAATCGTCCCTTTGCAATGTCGCCATTGCAGAGGGATTTTTTATGTCCTATGACATAAAACGCTCCGCGGGGATTGCCATGCGGTGGTCGGCATTGCATTCAGTATAACAGAAAGGAAGGAAACCATGAAAGAGCAGTTAGAGAAAATCAAATCGGAGGCTTTGGCTAGGATTGAGGCTTCTGATGCGCTGGAAACCTTAAATGACATTCGGGTAGCATATCTGGGAAAAAAGGGTGAGCTGACCAGCGTTTTGAAGAGCATGAAAAATGTAGCGCCGGAGGAGCGTCCCAAGGTAGGACAGATGGTTAACGAGGTTCGCGCACTTCTGGAAGAGAAATTAGAAGAAACCCGTCTGGCCCTTGCGGCAAAAGCTCGTGAGGAGCAGCTGAAGAAAGAGGTTATTGACGTTACGCTTCCTGCAAAGAAGGCGAATATCGGTCACAGCCATCCTAACATGGTGGCACTGAAAGAGGTAGAACGTATTTTTATTGGTATGGGCTATGAGGTTGTGGAAGGACCAGAGATTGAGTATGATGAGTACAATTTCACCAAACTGAATATTCCTGCCAACCATCCGGCTAAGGATGAGCAGGATACCTTCTATATTAACAAGGACATTGTGCTGCGTACTCAGACCTCTCCGGTACAGGCTCGTGTTATGGAAAAGGGCAAGCTGCCTATCCGCATGATTGCTCCTGGCCGTGTATTCCGTTCTGATGAGGTAGATGCAACTCATTCTCCTTCCTTCCATCAGGTAGAGGGACTGGTTATTGACAAGCACATTACCTTTGCAGATTTAAAGGGAACCCTGGCTGAATTTGCAAAAGAAATGTTTGGTGAGGAGACAAAGGTAAAATTCCGCCCCCATCATTTCCCGTTTACTGAGCCCAGTGCAGAGATGGACGTCAGCTGCTTTAAGTGCGGCGGCAAGGGCTGCCGGTTCTGTAAGGGTTCCGGCTGGATTGAGATTCTGGGCTGCGGAATGGTTCATCCCCATGTGCTTGAAATGTGCGGCATTGATCCGGAAGAGTATGTAGGCTTTGCTTTTGGCGTAGGCCTGGAGAGAATTGCCCTCCTGAAATATGAGATTGACGATATGCGTCTCCTCTATGAAAACGATATTCGTTTCTTAAAGCAGTTTTAATGAGTGAGTCGGTGAAATAAGAGAGATAATCAAAAGGAGATAGAGACATGAACACAGCATTGTCATGGATAAAGGCATATGTTCCTGATTTGGATGTAACTCCCCAGGAGTATACAGATGCAATGACCCTGATCGGAACAAAGGTAGAAGGATATACCTGTCTTGATAAAAATCTGGAGAAGATTGTAGTAGGACAGATTCTGAAAATTGAAAGACATCCGGATGCAGATAAGCTGATTATCTGCCAGGTAGATGTGGGAAATGAAACCATACAGATCGTAACCGGCGCCCCAAATGTAAAGGAAGGGGATAAGGTTCCCGTTGTTCTGGATGGAGGCAAGGTGGCAGGCGGTCATGACGGCAGCCCGCTTCCTGAGGACGGTATTAAAATCAAAAAGGGAAAACTCAGAGGAATCGATTCCTATGGAATGATGTGTTCGATTGAGGAGTTAGGATCCTCACGGGATATGTATCCTCTGGCTCCGGAAAGCGGAATTTATATTCTTCCGGAGGATGCTCCAGTGGGTGCAGATGCCATTGAGATTCTGGGACTTCATGATACGGTATTTGAGTATGAGATTACCTCCAACCGTGTAGACTGCTACGGTGTAATCGGAATTGCAAGAGAGGCAGCAGCAGCCTTCCGCAAGGAATTTCATCCTCCGGTAGTGAAAGAAACAGGAAACAGCGAGGATATTCATGATTACCTTCAGGTAGAGGTGAAAAATCCGGAGCTGTGCAGCCGTTACTGCGCAAGAATGGTAAAAAATATTAAGCTGGCTCCGTCACCAGAATGGATGCAGAGAAGACTGGCTGCAAGCGGAATCCGCCCCATCAACAATATTGTAGATATTACCAACTACATTATGGAAGAGTACGGACAGCCCATGCATGCCTTTGATTATGATCAGCTTGCAGGACATAAAATTGTGGTGAAATGCGCTCAGGATGGGGAGACCTTCCAGACCCTGGACGGACAGGAGAGAAACCTGGACAGCAATATTTTAATGATTAATGACGGCGAAAAAGAAGTGGGCATTGCAGGTATTATGGGTGGTGAAAACTCCAAAATTACAGACAATGTACAGACCATGGTATTTGAGTGCGCCTGCTTTGACGGAACGAATATCCGTCTGTCTGCAAAGCGTCTGGGACTGCGAACCGATGCTTCTGGAAAATACGAAAAAGGGCTGGATCCCAATACTGCCTATGAGGCAGTAAACCGTGCATGTCAGCTGGTAGAGGAGCTGGGCGCCGGTGAGGTAGTAGGAGGCCTGATTGATGTTTATTCTGAGAAGCGGGAGGAATCTAGAGTGGCTTTCAGCCCGGAGAAAATCAACAATCTGCTGGGTACGGAGATTGCGCCGGAGACAATGAAGGACTATTTCCGGATGCTGGGGCTTGGATTTGATGAGGAGACTCAGGAGGTCGTTGCTCCTACTTTCCGTCAGGATATTCACTGCATGGCAGATCTGGCAGAGGAAGTAGCCAGAATGTACGGCTATGATAAGATTCCGACAACACTTCCCTCCGGTGAGTCCACAACAGGACGGATTTCCTTTGAGGGTCGGATTGAAGACATTGCAGAAGAGGTTGCCATGTTCTCCGGCTTCAGCGAGAGCATGACATACTCTTTTGAGAGTCCCAAGGTTTTTGACAAGCTTCTGATTCCTGCGGACTCCAGCCTGCGCAGCACAATTGAGATTTCCAATCCTCTGGGAGAGGATTTCAGTGTGATGAGAACTCTGCCCTTAAATGGTATGCTGACTTCTCTGTCCACGAACTATAATCGCCGAAACAAAGATGTGAAGCTGTTCGAGATGGCCAAGGTATATCTGCCTAAGTCTCTTCCTCTGACAGAGCTGCCGGACGAGCGGGTTCAGTTTACCTTGGGTATGTACGGTGAGGGAGATTTCTTTACTATGAAAGGTGTGGTAGAGGAGCTGTTTGACAAGCTGGGCATGACAAAGAAGGTACACTATGATCCTTCCTGCGAACGCCCCTATCTGCATCCCGGACGGAAGGCGGATATTGTTTATGAGGGTGTAAAACTGGGCTATCTTGGCGAGGTTCATCCGGAGGTGGCTGACAATTACAAGATTGGCGAGCGTGTTTATGTGGCTGTTCTGGATATGCCGACTGTTGTTCCTTTCGTAAGCTTTGACTGGAAATATGAGGGACTGGCAAAATATCCGGCAACCACCCGTGATATCAGCATGGTAGTTCCCAAGGAAATTCTGGTGGGACAGATTGAAGATATTATTGCGCAGCGGGGCGGAAAGATTCTGGAAAGCTACAAGCTGTTTGATATTTATGAGGGAGCTCAGATTCTGGCCGGACATAAATCCGTTGCATACTCCATTACCTTCCGGGCAAAGGATCATACCCTGACCGATGATGAGGTAAATGCAGTAATGAAAAAGATTTTAAATGGCTTAGAAGGCATGGGAATCCAGCTGAGAGCATAATTGCAGCATAAAATGGCTATCCTTACGTTAGAAGAGATTCTAAGGTAAGGAGGCCATTTTTTATGAGGCATGATTTTGAAATAGCAGGTGTGTACGGCCGGGAGATTCTGGATTCCAGAGGGAATCCTACGCTGGAGGCAGAGGTGTATTTAAAGGGAGGAGCTGTGGGACGGGCATCGGTTCCTTCTGGAGCCTCTACGGGTAAGTTTGAAGCAGCAGAGCTGCGGGACGGGGGTCCTCGTTATCATGGAAAAGGAGTAAAAAAAGCAGCAGCATATGTCAATTCGGTTCTGGCAGATACAGTCTGTGGTCAGGATGTCTTTTATCAGTGGGAGATTGACCGGCGTCTGAGGGAGGCTGACGGAACTGCAAATAAAGAAAGACTGGGAGCTAACGCTGTTTTGAGCGTATCGCTGGCAGCAGCCAGGGCCTGTGCGGCACAGCAGAGAATTCCTCTTTACCGTTATCTGGGGGGATTAAATGGAAGAAAAATGCCGGTCCCAATGATGAATGTGCTGAATGGGGGCGCTCATGCAGACAATACGGTGGATCTTCAGGAATTTATGATTATGCCAGTGGGAATGGAAAGCTTTGCAGAAGGACTGCGGATGTGCTCGGAGGTGTATCATACCCTGAAAACACTTCTGAAAACAAGAGGATACAGTACAGCTGTGGGTGATGAGGGTGGCTTTGCTCCGGATTTTAAGAACGCAGAAGAGGCTTTGACCTGTCTGATGGATGCAGTTTCTGTAAGTGGGTATGAACCAGGAAAGGACTTCTGTTTTGCCATAGACGCAGCGGCAAGTGAGCTGTACGACAGCAGAACCGGCAGATATGTTTTCCCGGGAGAGAGCCGGATGAGCCAGAGAAACGTAAGCCGCTCATCAGAAGAAATGGTAGAGTACTTGCGAAGACTGACAGAGGCCTTTCCCATATGTTCCATTGAGGACGGCCTTGGAGAGGAGGACTGGGAAGGGTGGAAGCTGTTAACCGGGGTTCTGGGAAAACAGATTCAGCTGGTAGGAGACGACCTTTTTGTTACAAATACAGCTCGCCTGGAAAAAGGAATCCGGGAAGGGGCGGCCAATGCCATTCTGATCAAAATGAACCAGATAGGAACCCTGACGGAAACACTGGAGTCCATGGAAATGGCAAGGCTTGCCGGATACCGGACGATTGTTTCTCATCGTTCCGGGGAGACAGAGGATACGTTTTTAGCAGATCTGGCAGTGGCAGCAGGAAGCGGTCAGATCAAAACAGGAGCTCCCTGCCGGTCAGAACGAGTTGCAAAATATAACAGGCTGCTCAGGATTGAGGAGGAAGCGAAAGGAAAAAGGCTTGTTTTTTCAAAAGAAGTATGCTAAACTAATGGTGTTTGACTATTAGGAGGTATCGTTCTTATGTTAAAGATTATCTTATCCGTGATTTTTATTCTGATATGTGTGGCTTTGACCGTGGTTGTATTACTTCAGGAAGGAAAATCAGCAGGCCTTGGCGCAATCAGCGGAATGGCTGATACTTACTGGGGAAAAAACAAGGGACGTTCCATGGAAGGCAATCTGCAGAAGTTTACTACCTTTGCAGCAGTTGCATTTATGGTACTGGCAATTGTTTTGAATTTACTGTAAGAATGGAAGAAGCACTCTTGGATACAGCAAGGGTGCTTTTATCTTTTTATAGAAAAGTCCACCCTGAGCAGTAATATTTTATGCATCAAAGAGATCGTGACAAAAGGAGATTTTATGACAGAAGAAGCGTTAAAAGAAAGGAAAGAGGGCCTGTTGGCGCTGATGGAAGATCCTTCCTATGTGCCTATGAAGCTGAAGGAGCTTTCCATGCTGCTGAACGTGCCGAGAGAGCGGCGTGAGGAGCTCAAAGAGGTTTTGGATGCTCTGATTGCAGATGGAAAGATTGTTCTTTCTAAACGGGGTAAATATGGCCGTCCAGAAAAGAAGATTCTTACTGGAACCTTTTCCGGCAGTTCCAGAGGCTTTGGCTTTGTTGTTCTGGAGGGCGGCCAGCAGGATATTTATATTCCGGCGGATCAGACGGGGGATGCCATGCACGGTGACAAGGTGCAGATTACGGCAGAACCGGCCAGAGCCGGACGCAGACCGGAGGGAACGGTGATTCGGGTTCTGGAGAGGGCTAATGAAACTCTGGTGGGATATTACCAGAAAAACAGGCATTTCGGGTTTGTGATCCCGGATAACCAGAAAATTGCTACGGATATCTTTATACCGGAAGGAGAAGATATGGGAGCCGTTACAGGCCATAAGGTAGTGGTAAGGCTGACTAGCTTTGGCGGAACCCGGAAAAAGCCGGAGGGAAGGGTGACGGAAATTATTGGTCACGTCAACGATCCGGGAACAGATATCCTTTCGATTGTAAAGGCTTATGGGCTTCCGGAAGAATATCCGCCGGAGGTGATGGAGCAGGTAAGCCGGATTCCGGATGAGGTGACGGCAGAAGAAATGCAGGGAAGAAAGGATATCCGCAGCTGGCAGACAGTAACCATAGACGGTGAGGATGCAAAGGATCTGGATGATGCCATTACCATCAGCCGGGAAGCCTACGGCTATCGGCTGGGTGTCCACATTGCGGATGTGAGTCATTATGTGACAGAGAACAGTCCCTTGGATCAGGAGGCGCTTCGCCGTGGAACCAGTGTTTATCTGGTGGATCGAGTGATTCCCATGCTGCCCCATAAGCTGTCGAATGGGATCTGCTCTCTGAATGAGGGAACGGATCGTCTGGCTTTAAGCTGCATTATGGATCTGGATTTCCAGGGCCGGGTTCTGGGACATGAGGTGGCAGAAACTGTAATTCAGGTCGATCGCCGTATGACCTATACAGCAGTCAACGCCATTGTTACAGATCAGGATCCAAATACAATGGAAGAGTACCGGGACTTTACAGAGATGTTTGCTCTGATGAAGGAGCTGGCAGATATTCTCCGGGAGCGGCGGTATCAGCGAGGATCCATTGATTTTGATTTTCCGGAGACAAAAATGATTCTGGATGAAAAAGGCCGGCCAGTGGAGATTTGTCCTTATGAACGCAATGCGGCCACGCGGATTATTGAGGATTTCATGCTGATGGCCAATGAGACCATTGCAGAGGACTATTTCTGGCAGGAGGTTCCGTTTTTATACCGAACCCATGACACTCCGGATCCGGAAAAGATGAAACGTCTGGGATTATTTATTAATAACTTTGGTTATACCATCCGTACCCAGCAGGGGGAGGTTCATCCCAAGGAGATTCAGAAGCTTCTGAAAAAAATAGAAGGAAGCGAAGAGGAGGCGCTGATTAGCCGTCTGACTCTTCGCTCTATGCGGCAGGCCAAGTATATGCCTGTGTGCAGCGGTCATTTCGGTCTGGCGGCTAAGTATTATACCCATTTTACATCACCGATCCGCCGGTATCCGGATTTGCAGATTCACCGGATTATTAAGGAGAACCTTCACGGAAATCTGACAGAAAAGCGGCTTTCCCATTATGATAAGCTTCTGACCGGCGTGTCCATCCAGTGTTCAGCCACAGAACGGCGGGCAGAGGAAGCGGAGCGGGAAACCATCAAGATGAAAAAATGTGAATATATGGCGAAACGGATTGGCAGGGAGTATGAGGGTGTGATTTCCGGTGTGACAAACTGGGGATTTTATGTGGAGCTGCCCAATACCGTAGAGGGACTGGTTCATGTAAGCAGCCTGCAGGGAGATTACTATCTGTTTGACGAAAGCAGAATGGAACTGAGAGGTGAAATGAGCGGACGGACGTTCCGGCTGGGGCAGAAGCTCCGTGTTGTGGTTATGGGAACGGACAAGCTGACCAGGACTGTCGATTTTCTTCCGGCAGAGGAGGAAAACAGGGAGGATTAAGATGAAAGATTCAGTAAAGCTGGTGGCCAACAATAAAAAGGCCTGGCATGATTATTTTATTGATGACAAAATTGAGTGCGGAATTGAATTATTTGGAACAGAGGTGAAGTCCATCCGCATGGGGCACTGCAGCATCAAGGAGGCCTTTGTCCGTATTGATAAGGGTGAGGTTTACGTTTACGGAATGCATATCAATCCGTATGAGAAGGGAAATATTTTCAATAAGGATCCCCTTCGCTCCAGAAAGCTTCTGCTCCATCGGAGCGAGATTGACAAGCTGGAGGGGAAAATTCGGGAAAAAGGTATCACCCTGGTTCCTCTTCAGGTTTATTTTAAGGGAAGTCTGGTAAAGGTGGAGATTGGACTGGCTCGAGGAAAGAAGCTTTATGACAAGCGGGCTGATATTGCGAAAAAGGACCAGCGCCGGGAAGTGGAGCGGGAATATAAGGAGCGTCTGAGATAGGACTTCCAGGATGGACTGCCGCCTTTGACATAGAAAAAACGTTGATTTTTTCTGATTCGAGTTATAACAGCTATGACAGAATGGCATACAGAAAATAAAAAACAGTCATTGATTTTACGGCATATAGGGGATATAATGTTGTTTAATACGAATTTGGAGACAGGCAGGTCATAAGGTATCAAAGCAGACGGCGTGCATGTGGAATGGAGGAACAGTGATGGAGAAAAAAAATCTGGATTGGAGCAATATCGGATTCAGCTATATGCCTACAGATATGCGATATGTAGCTAATTATAAAGACGGAAGCTGGGATGAGGGAGGTTTGACGGCAGACTCTAACGTGGTGATTAATGAATGTGCTGGGATTCTGCAGTACTGCCAGGAATGTTTTGAGGGCTTGAAGGCCTATACCACTGAGGATGGAAGTATTGTTACGTTCCGTCCGGATCTGAATGCAGAGCGTATGATGGATTCCTGCGCCCGTTTGGAAATGCCTCAGTTTCCCAAGGAGCGTTTCTTAGAGGCAGTGGATCAGGTAGTGAGAGCCAATGCGGCATGGGTTCCGCCTTTTGGAAGCGGAGCAACCTTTTATCTGAGACCCTATATGTTTGCATCTGGGCCGGTAATTGGTGTAAAGCCGTCAACCGAATATCAGTTCCGTTTGTTTGGAACCCCGGTAGGTCCGTATTTTAAAGGCGGAGTAAAGCCGTTGACCATTTGTGTCAGTGATTTTGACCGGGCGGCTCCTCATGGAACCGGCCACGTAAAGGCAGGACTGAACTACGCCATGAGCCTTCACGCCAATGTGACTGCTCATGCGGCAGGATATGATGAGAATATGTTCCTGGATCCGGCTACCAGAACTTACGTAGAGGAGACAGGAGGAGCAAATTTCCTGTTTATAACCAAGGACAATGAGGTGGTAACCCCTAAGTCTGATTCTATTTTGCCGTCTATTACCAGACGTTCTCTTGTTTATGTGGCAGAGCATTATCTTGGTTTGAAGGTTACTCAGCGGCCGGTGAAGCTTTCCGAGCTCTCAGATTTTGCCGAGTGCGGCCTGTGCGGAACGGCAGCTGTGATTTCCCCAGTAGGAAAAGTGGTGGATCACGGAAAAGAAATCTGCTTCCCCAGCGGCATGACAGAGATGGGCCCTATTACGAAGAAGCTGTATGAAACTCTGACTGGAATTCAGATGGGAACGGTGGAAGCGCCGGAAGGCTGGATTCGCAAGATTGTATAATAGTCAGTCTTGTCTGGACAGAACAGACAAATATGAAACAAAAAAAGTCCTCCGGGAATGTAAGGTTTCCGGAGGGCTTTTTGAGCGTACAGGAGAGTAGATATGGACAAAATTGCTGTACTGATACCCTGCTACAATGAAAGCTGTACCATTGCAAAGGTAGTGGCAGATTGGAAACGCGTTCTTCCGGAAGCAGTGGTTTATGTATATGACAACAATTCCAAAGACAATACAGACCAAATTGCCAGACAGGCGGGGGCTGTGGTGCGTTATGAGCACCAGCAGGGAAAGGGCAATGTGATCCGGAGAATGTTCCGGGAAATTGACGCCAGATGTTATATTATGGTAGATGGAGATGATACTTATCCGGCAGAATGCGGGCCGATTATGGCAAAGGCTGTTTTAGAGGAGCAGGCAGATATGGTTATTGGGGATCGTTTGTCCTCGACCTATTTTGCAGAAAACAAAAGGCCCTTTCACAATGTGGGAAATTCCATGGTGAGAGCAGCCATTAACAGTCTTTTCCGGACCGATATCAAAGATGTGATGACTGGATGCAGGGCATTTAGCTATGCCTTTGTCAAAACATTTCCAGTGCTTTCTAAGGGATTTGAGATTGAAACAGAAATGACAATTCATGCAGTGGACAAAAACATGGCTCTGAAAAATATCCCCATTGATTATCGCGATCGGCCGGAGGGAAGTGTGTCCAAATTAAATACTGTTTCTGACGGAATCCGGGTAATAAAAACCATAGGAAAGCTCTACAGGGACTATAAGCCCCTGGGTTTTTTCGGCAGGATTGCTCTGATTCTGCTGGTTCTTTCTTTCTGGTTCTTTGTACCGATTATGAAGGAGTATCTGAAAACAGGGCTTGTTCCGCAATTTCCTACACTGATGGTATGCGGTTTTTGTGCAATTACGGCAGTATTAGCCCTGTTTGCCGGAATGATTCTGCAGACCATTATTCAGAAGCATAAGCAGGAATTTGAATTCCGGCTTCAAATCGCATGTGAAATGTACAGGAAAAAAATAAAAGATGATGGAAACTATGATATTGCGAAATCAAAATAAAAAGAGATGTGAGGGAGACGGGGAAAGAATCAGAGGAGGTTTTTGGATCCTGCAGCTTCTCTGGGCCTGGGGAGCTGTCTATGGGGTCAGCAGCATGAAAGAGCAGCTGGGACTGACAGATATGCTTTTGATCCACAAAAGCCTGCTGTCTCTTTTTCTGTTTGCGGCAGGTTTCTTTCTTGTCGGACGTATGGCGGAGGACTGGAAGGAAAACCGCTGTCTGGCGTTTTCGGCGCAGCTTCTCTCAGTAATGCTTTGTTTTACAGAGCTTTTGGGAATGGGACTGCGTTTCATGGAAACAGGTGATTTAGGGAACGTATCTGAGGGGACACAGTTTTTGGCTGCAGCCGGAGAGCTTGCGGCAGGCCGGCAGGTATATCTGGACAGCTGGCAAAGCTGGGCCTGGACGTTTTTTACAGCAGTGGCGCTTTCTGCCTATCTGGAACCGTTTCTTTACAGGCTTGGGGGGCTTCTTCCAGAGCAAGAAGCCTGCTGTAAAAGAGGGAAAAAAAGAGTCTCATCGGTATTTTTTAAAAGTTGGCTTCTTTTGTTTCTGGGATACCTTCCCTGTTTTCTGGCGTTTTATCCAGGACTTTACTGTTATGACATGACCTGGCAGTGGGATATGTACTGGACAGGAAATTACAGCACTCACCATCCGCTTCTTCACACCTATTTGTGCGGCTGGCTGTTTGAGGCAGGGAATACTCTGTTTGGCAGCTACAACGCAGGGCTGGCGCTCCAGTCCCTGCTGCAGATTGGAATTTTGACCGGCTGTATGGCATTTGCAGCATCATTTCTTGCAAAATGGGGACTTCCATGGAAAATTCGCGGGGCGGTGACGGCATTTTACCTGCTTTTCCCCTTTTTTCAGGTGCTCGGAATCAGTACGACCAAGGATACCATATTTGGAGGCCTGTTTCTGGTGGTGTTTGTCTGTATCTGTGATATGACCAGGGCTCAGAAAGTATATCGGGGAAAAGCGCTGGCTGGATTTCTGATGGCGGCAGTCCTTATGGGAACCTTTCGAAACAATGCGTCCTATGGGCTTTTGCTGACAGTTTTGTGTATGATGACGGTGTGGATGATTATGAGATTCAGGGGAAGGCGCGGAGGGTTTCTTCCGGAATTGAGCCTGATTCTTTGCCTTTCTGTAGCAGGCAGCACAGGGGTGAACTATGGGCTGGAACAGGCGCTTCATGCCTCTAAGGGAAGCGTGGCGGAGATGCTGAGTGTTCCCATGCAGCAGATGGCGAGAACCTATGTGTATCACAGAGAGGAGCTGGCAGAAGAAGAAAAGGAGGAGCTTACAGCCTACCTTCCCAGAGAAAATCTGGAGGCCTACAAATACTATGTGTCCGATCCGGTGAAAGCCGGTTTCCAGGCAGAGGCGTTTGAGTCTGGAAAAGAGGAATTTATCAGACTCTGGCTGAGCATAGGGCGGCAGTTCCCGGCTGAATATGTAAGGGCAACGCTTTTAAATACCATGGGACTGTGGTATTTGGGCGGAGACTCCAGCTGCTATATGGCTTATGAAATGAAACCGTCCTCCTATGTGTGGCAGGAGAGTCGTCTTCCGATGTTAAAGCCCTGGTATCTGTGGTTTCAGAATGATAATTTGAAGGAGAAGCTGCCAGTGCTGTCCATTCCTTTTTACACCTCCTTTTATTCCTGGGCAGTGGTACTCTGCGGCGGGCTTTTGATTGGAAGAAGAAGGTACAGATGGCTGACACCTGTGGGAATTTTGCTTGGATATCTGATATCCCTTGCTCCGGGTCCCTGTATTCTGGTACGGTATATGGCGGGAATCATGCTCTGTGTACCTGTGCTGTGGAGTGCTGTGTTTTACGGAAAAAGGGAGGAATGATTTCAAGATGGTGAAAACGCATTTGACAGAAAAATCTCAAACGGGTATAATGTAAGCTAGATGAACAGGGTGCTCAGCATCCGAATATGTGACAGACAGGAGAGTAGGCAAGCATGGAGGGAAGAGAAATATCAAAGGCTGTGATTACGCGGCTTCCCCGGTATTATCGATACCTTGGAGAATTATTGGAATCTGGAGTGGAACGAATTTCATCCAATGAGCTGAGTGTTCGAATGAAGGTAACTGCATCTCAGATTCGCCAGGATTTGAATAATTTTGGAGGATTTGGTCAGCAGGGCTACGGCTATAATGTTAAATATCTTTACACGGAAATTGGAAAAATTTTGGGAATTGACCGACAGCATCATATGATTATTATTGGTGCAGGAAATCTTGGGCAGGCGATTGCCAATTATGCTAATTTTGAAAAGCGTGGATTTATCATTAAAGGTATGTTTGATATCAATCCCAGACTGATCGGTCTTGTTGTCAGGGGAATCGAGATTCGCGGGGTAGATGATCTGGAGCAGTTTATCAAGGATAACGATGTTCAGATGGCTGCGCTGACGATCCCTAAGACAAAGGCGCCTGAGATTGCAGAGCGGCTGGTAAAGGCGGGGATTAAGGCTATCTGGAATTTTGCACATGTGGATTTGAATGTGCCGGAGGATGTAGTGGTTGAGAACGTACATCTTTCAGAGAGCCTTATGCGTCTGTCCTACCGGGTGTGCAGCCTGGAGGATCGGAAGGAAAAGCAGAGAGAGAAGGAACGGGAAAGGGCGGCCTTGAAAGCAGGTAAATCACTGAAGGATGAAGCAAATCAGTGATTTAAGGAGGAAACAAGGGCATCTGCCGGCGGACAGGAAGGAAGCTTCCTGGGCTGCCGGCAGTTTGTGTATGATCGGAGATGGAGTCTTTAGGAGGAGAGGATATGAGGTATGTGGTGACAGGAGCACAGATGAAGCAGATCGACCAGGATACGATTCAGAGAATAGGAATTCCCTCTGTGGTGCTGATGGAACGGGCAGCTCTGGCAGTGGCAGAAGAAGCAAAGAACCTTTTATCCAACCGGAGAGACCTGGCGATTTCCGGACAGATTTCCTGGAGCGCTGCAGAGAATTCTGGAATTCTGGCAGTCTGCGGTATGGGAAATAACGGCGCAGACGGAATCGCAGCAGCCCGCATTTTAAAGGGGTGGGGATATCGGGTAAAGATTCTTCTATGGGGAAATCCGGAACAGGCTACCCAGGAAAACCGGCTTCAGCAGAAAATTGCAGAGAAGCTTCAGATTCCTATGGTCTGGGAAGGCCAAAAGGGGGAAGTTCTCTGGAAGCAGGAGATGGAGGAAGGCAGATGGCCGGTGGTCATTGACGGTATTTTCGGAATAGGGCTTTCCCGTCCGGTGGAGGGCTCCGGTTTTCGGCTTCTGGAGTACCTCCAGGAGAAAAAGCAGGCAGGAAAAATACAGGTGGCTGCTGTGGATATTCCTTCCGGCATTCATTCTGCTACAGGAGCGGTGATGGGAACTGCCCTGGCTGCAGACGTAACGGTGACCTTTGGATTTGAAAAAACAGGCCTGCTTTTGTATCCGGGCAAAGGCTTTGCCGGACAGATCAGGACGGCAGATATTGGTTTTACAGAAGACAGCCTGGAGTATTCTGGATGGGATGGACTGGTGCCGGAGCCGTCTGAACTGGAACGGCTGAGAAATAGGCAGGCAGATGGAAATAAGGGAACATTCGGAAGGGTACTGATTGTTGCAGGAAGCCGGGGAATGTGCGGAGCTGCCTATTTAAGCGGACTGGCTGCCTACCGAACAGGTGCTGGACTGGTAAAGCTTCTTACCGTTCCGGAAAACCGGGAAATTCTTCAAAATCAGCTTCCCGAAGCCATTGTGGAAACCTACGATCCGGAGGAGCTTTCTCTGGAGGAAGGAAAACTTTTTCTGGAAAAACAGTGCCGCTGGGCCGATGTCATTGTGCTGGGGCCGGGGTTGGGAAGGGAGCCTTATGTCTGTGATTTGGTGGAGCAGATTCTCGCAGATGCTTTTGTGCCTATTGTTCTGGATGCAGACGGACTGAACACGGTGGCGTCCCATCCTTATCTGACCCGCTATTTTACAGAAAATATTATTATTACTCCTCATATAGGAGAAATGGCGAGGCTGTGTTCCTGTTCCGTAGAGCAGCTGAAGGAGGATCCGGTACAGGCAGCCAGGAGTTACAGCAGCCGATATGGGGTTGTGTGTGTGATGAAGGATGCAGCGACTGTTACAGCGGATAAAGATGGAAATGTGTGGCTGAATCCCAGCGGCTGCAGCGCCATGGCAAAGGCCGGTTCTGGAGATGTTCTGACCGGAGTAATTGCCGGACTTCTGGCAAGAGGGCTGGAATGTACAGATGCTGCTTTTCTAGGCGTATATGTGCATGGACTGGCGGGGGAAGAGGCCGCAAGGCGCTGGGGAATTCACAGCGTACTTGCCGGCAATCTGGCAGACTGTATTTTATGCCATAGGGAAATGCGTTCTATGACATAGGAAGGAAATGATCATGAAGCAGTATACACGGGTTTATGCGCCCATTGATTTAGATGCAATTCGATTTAATATGGAATCCATGAAACGTAATCTTGCTCCTGGAACAGGAATTCTGGGCGTTGTCAAAGCTGACGGCTATGGCCATGGGGCAGTGCCTGCGGCTATAGCTATGGAGCCCTATGTAGACGGTTATGCAGCAGCTACCTTGGAGGAGGCTTTGATGCTGCGCCGTCATGGAATCAGCAAAAGGATCCTGATTCTTGGAGTAACTCATAAAAGCCAATATAGAGAAATGCTGGATGCGGATATCCGCCCTACAATTTTTACTATGGAACAGGCTTTGCCTCTTTCTCAGCTGGCGGAAGCCAGGGGGGTTACAGCCGCAGTACATCTGGCTCTTGATACAGGAATGAGCAGGATTGGGATGACTCCGGATGAAAAGGGAGCTGATCTGGCAGCAGAAATAGCGGGGCTTCCCGGGATTTATGTGGAAGGTCTTTTTACTCATTTTGCCCGGGCAGATGAGCTAGATAAAACCTCTACAGAGGAGCAGCTGGAGCGGTATCTGCATTTTACAGAGCTTTTAAAAGAGAGGGGAGTGGAGATTCCTATAAAACACTGTGCCAACAGCGCGGCAATTATTGATCTGCCCCACATGGGCTTTGATATGGTTCGGGCGGGAATTTCTGTATATGGGCTGTATCCCTCCGATGAGGTGGAACGCAGCCGTGTTCCCTTAAAACCGGCGATGGGATTAAAAAGCTTTGTAACCTACGTAAAAGAGATCCTTCCAGGTCAGGCAGTCAGCTATGGAGGAACCTTTGTCGCAGATCATCCCATGAAGGTAGCAACCATTCCGGTGGGATACGGGGATGGCTATCCGCGCAGTCTTTCCGGAACAGGTTACGTGCTGATTTTTGGAAAAAAAGCGCCGATTCTTGGCCGCGTATGTATGGATCAGTTTATGGTAGATGTAACAGGAATTCCGGGAGTGAAGGAGGAAACGCCGGTTACTTTGATTGGAAGCGATCAGGGGGAAGAAATTACGGTGGAAGAGCTGGCAGAGCTGTGCGGCGGCTTTCACTATGAAATGATCTGCGATTTGGGCAAACGGATTCCGAGGGTTTATTACCAGAATGGACAGGTTGTGGGAACCAAGGATTATTTTGATGACAAATACGAGGATTTTCTTACTGGAAAGAGCCTTTCGCAACGGGAGAAGGTTACTGGGAATGTATCTTAATTTATTTTTGTTTTAGAGTCAGGATTAACAGGTTTCCGTCTGCAGCATAAAATAATCACAGAAAGGTATACACCGGTCAAAAGACGGCAATACTACTGCTAAACAAGATTGACGGAGTGTGAAAACTGTGATTATCCGACGAGGAGATATTTATTATGCGGATCTGCGTCCGGTAGTAGGTTCAGAACAGGGGGGAGTCCGCCCTGTTCTGATTATACAGAACGATGTGGGAAACAAACACAGTCCAACGGTGATTTGTGCAGCGATTACGTCGAAAATGAACAAGGCGAAGCTGCCTACCCATGTGGAGCTGGATACCCGCAGATGTGATATGGTGAAGGATTCGGTAATTCTTTTAGAACAGCTGAGAACCATAGATAAGCAGAGATTGAAGGAAAGAATCTGCCATATTGACGATGAACTTCAGAAAAGGGTAGATCTGGCGCTGATGGTGAGCCTGGAGCTTCCTGCTCCTACATAGTTCGCCATTGACGAAAATTAATAAATTTAGTACAATAATTTACGTATTATTTATTTTCAAAGGAAAAAGGAGTTCCAAAAAAGCTATGGACGACGGTTATGGGCATCCAGGAATTTTCCTGGCAGCTGCGGCAATTGCAGTAATTGCCGGATACCTGATTTGGAGGTATCAAAAATCAAAAGCAGAAAATGTAACTGAGGAAGACATTAAAACCATGGTCAACGAGGGGCATGAGCAGGGGGTTCTGGAATCCAGTGAGGCAGAGATGATTTCCAACATCTTTGAATTTGACGATAAAGAAGCCGGCGATATCATGACCCACAGGAAGAATATTGTGGCGCTGGACGGTTCCATGACTGTGCGGGAGGCGTCGCGGTTTGTTCTTAAAGAGGCAAGCAATTCCCGTTTTCCGGTATATGGCGAGGATTTGGACGACATTATCGGAACGGTACATATCCGGGATGTGCTGGTTCATGCGGAGAATCCCGGGGAAGCGCAGACGGCTCTTCGCCTGGTTCCGGGAATGCTTAGGTCGGCTCATTTTATTCCGGAAACCCGCAATATCAATTCTCTGTTTAAGGAAATGCAGTCTCAGAAGATTCATATGGAAATCGTGATTGACGAGTATGGACAGACGGCGGGGCTGGTAACGATGGAGGATATTCTGGAAGAGATCGTGGGAAATATTCTGGATGAGTACGATGAGGACGAGCAGTTTATTGTTCGTGGAACAGACGGTATTCTGACGATGAGCGGCATGACGCCTCTGGAGGATGCTCAGGAGGAGCTGGGAGTGACATTCCCTGAGGAGGATCTGGAGAATTACGACACGATTAACGGACTTTTGATTTCCAGACTGGATCGTATCCCTGGCGAAGAGGAGAAGCCGGAGGTTCAGTACCAGGGATATCTGTTTTCCGTACTGAAGGTGGAAAATAAAATGATCGCTTCTGTCCGTGTGACAAGGCTTCCAGAGGAAGACAGGGAGACAGAGACTCCCGGAGAAGGAACTGGAGAGCAAGAACGGGAAGAAACGACCGAATAAGAGGAAAATAACGCTTTTTTCAGAAAAGGCGTTATTTTTATGTCATAGGAAAAGAGAAAAGAAAGAGGTACAGAAAGAAAAATGACACAGATGTTGACGGATACAGGAAATATGCTGAAGGATCGGAGATTTTTGGGGAAGGCAGTGACGATTGCTTTTCCGGTTGCCATGCAGGGGATGCTGAATACCATTGTAAACCTGGTGGATACGATGATGATAGGAACTTTGGGGGAAACCTCCATCGCTGCAGTAGGACTGGCAAATAAGGTGTTTTTTGTGTTTTCTCTGCTGGTTTTCGGAATTGTCAGCGGCTCTGGAGTTCTTGCAGCTCAGTACTGGGGAAACCATGATGTGAAAAATATACGGAAGGTGCTGGGACTGGCTCTTATGATTTCCATAGCCGGTTCCCTGTGTTTTCTGATTCCGGCACAGCTTTGCCCGGAGGCGGTTATGCGGATTTTTACAACCAGTCAGAGTTCCATTACAGTGGGCGCTGCCTATCTGGCTGTGGTATCCCTTTCCTACCCCTGTACGGCAATTTCCAATACCTATGTGGCTATGCTTCGGGCAGTGGGAAAAGTAAAGGCTCCTGTAGTTATCAGCTGCATAACCATTGGAATTAATATTTTATTTAACTATATTTTTATTTTCGGTCATTTTGGAGCGCCGGCCATGGGAGCTCCTGGCGCGGCCCTTGCTACGCTGATTGCCAGAATTGCCGAGTGCGGGGCTCTTCTTGCAGTAACCTTTATCAGCCGTTCCCCTCTTGCATGCCGGATAAAGGAGCTGTGGGGCTACAGCAGTGCGTTTCTGAGGCAGTTTGCCGTGACAACAGGGCCGGTGATTGCCAATGAATTTATGTGGGGCCTGGGAACTACCATGTACTCCCTTGCTTATGGACGAATGGGAGACAATGCCGTAGCGGCAATTACGATTGCGACTACGATTCAGGATATTGTGGTTGTTTTGTTCCAGGGGCTCAGCGCAGCGGCGGCTGTGATTCTGGGACATGAAATGGGCGGAGGAAATCTGAAACGGGCAGAAAAATACGCGAAATATTTCCTGATTCTTCAGTTTCTGGTAACGCTTGCAGCAATGGGAATCTGTTTTGGAATCCGCGGCACCGTGATCGGAATGTACAGTATATCTCCAGAGGTTGCAGATCATGTAAGACGCTGCCTCAATGTATTTATCCTGTATATGCCGGCAAAAATGTTTAACTACGTCAATATTGTCGGTGTCCTCAGAAGCGGAGGAGATACCAGAGTCTGCCTGTTTATTGATACCAGCGGCGTATGGATGATCGGAATTCCCATGGCATTTTTGGGAGGACTTTTCTTAAAGCAGCCGATTTATGTGGTTTACGCTATGGTCATGTTTGAGGAGGTATACAAGGCAGTGATTGGATATGCCCGGTACCGCCAGAAAAAGTGGCTGAGGAATCTGAATATGGAGTTGCAGATGCATCAGGGAGAGGCCTGAGTGAAAAAATGGTTCTCCTGTCGGGGGAAACTCAGGAAGAAAGGGTTGTCATTCCGGGAAAATAGTGCTAGAATGAAAAAGATGTTTTGAACAGGGACGAAAAGAGAAAAAGATAAGGAGTTAGATTTTATGTCAGGACATTCCAAGTTTGCCAATATTAAACACAAAAAAGAGAAGAATGATGCAGCAAAGGGAAAGATTTTTACAGTGATCGGCCGTGAAATTGCTGTAGCTGTAAAAGAGGGCGGTCCCGATCCGGCCAACAACAGCAAGCTGCGTGATGTGATTGCAAAGGCAAAGGCTAATAATATGCCGAATGATACCATTGACCGCGGTATCAAAAAAGCAGCAGGTGATGCAAACTCTGTTAATTATGAGGTGCTGACCTATGAGGGATACGGCCCCAATGGCGTGGCTGTTATTGTAGATACACTGACAGACAACAAGAACCGTACTGCTGCCAATGTAAGAAGCGCATTTACCAAGGGAAACGGAAATATCGGTACCCAGGGAAGCGTATCTTTCATGTTTGACAAAAAGGGACAGATTGTCATTGATAAAGAAGAGTGTGAAATGGATCCGGATGAGCTGATGATGCTGGCTCTGGATGCAGGCGCAGAGGACTTTGCAGAGGAAGAGGACAGCTACGAGGTAATTACAGCTCCAGAGGATTTCAGTGCAGTGCGTGAGGCTCTGGAGAAGGAAGGTATCCCCATGCTGGAGGCTGATGTAACGATGATTCCTCAGACCTGGGTGGAACTGACCGACGAGGAGGACATTAAGAGAATGAACCGCCTTCTGGATCTGCTGGATGATGATGACGATGTGCAGGCAGTATATCACAACTGGGATACAGACGAAAGATAAGGAATAATGGATGTATAGACAACTCCTTCCTGAGCATTGGTATAATGTGCGGGAAGGAGTTTTTTTAACGATTTAAACAGAGGGGAGCTTTCCCGGTATTGAGGAGGAATAAAAATGGATTTGGCGATGACAGCCATGAGGCAGGTTTTTGTGTTGTTTATTTTGATGTTTGCAGGCTTTGCCGGTGTAAAGACAGGACTGATTCGGATGGAAGGCAAGAAAGCATTTTCGGATTTGCTGGTCAATCTGATCTGTCCCTGCATGATTCTTAATTCCTATTTTGCTGAATTTCAGCCGGAAATTTTCCGGAATCTTCTCTGGGCCTACGGCGTGTCACTGCTGCTGATTTTGGTGGGACTGGCTGTAACTGTGATTTTTACGAAAAAATTTCCTCCATCAGAAAGACCAATTCAGCAATTTGCCTGCATTTATTCCAATGCAGCCTTTATGGGATTTCCCCTGATTCAGGTAATGTTTGGTGAAGAAGGACTTTTTTATGCCAGCGCCTATGTAACGGTATTTAATATTTTGCTATGGACGCATGGTTATATTATGCTCAGCAAAGGAAGAGAAGGAAATTCCAGAAGAGAAGCAGGGGGCTTCCGGACAACGATGAAAAAGCTTTTCACAACGCCGGTTCTGATTTCAGTGATGCTGGGATTGGTGATTTACCTGGGACGGATTCCGATTCCCGGTGTGCTGGCAGAGCCTATAAAGCTAATCAGCGGGATGAATACGCCTATGGCAATGTTTATTACAGGGATGATTATTGCAGACAGCAATCTGGGGAAGATTATCCGGAATGTACAGATTTCAGCTATGATTTTACTCAGGCTGATTCTGATTCCTCTGGTATGCTTTGGAATTTATCTGCCTGCTGGATTTACGGGAATGCAGGCCCAGGTAGTCTTTCTTTTGGAGGCCTGTCCCTGTGCGGCGATTACATCTGTATTTGCTGTGCAGTTTGGATACAATGAGGAAATGGCTGCGGGTTCCGTTGTGGTCACTACTCTGCTAAGTATTATTACTCTGCCTTTGTGGGCGGGAATGATTTCTATGATTTAAGGCAACTATTCAGGACGGCGGGAGAACTGGAAGAAAAATCCGTGTCAGGCTTGCCTGTAAGCAGGGCTTTCTTCCAGTTCTCACATCGGAGGAATTTCCGATGCTTCTTGCTCGGCTTTGCCGGACAAGAAGATACCCCGTCCTGAACAGTTACGATTTTAGGAGGAAAAAGAATGTTCAGAAAAATGAGAAGATTCAAGCAGCAGATATCAGAGGAGGAGTGTCGGGAAATTTTGAAGCAGGAGCCCCGGGGCGTTCTGTCTTTAATTGGAGATAATGGATATCCCTATGGAATTCCCATGGATCACTGGTATTGCGAAGAGGATGGGAAGCTTTATTTTCATGGAGCAAAGGAAGGTCATAAGATTGATGCGATTGAGAAGTGTGACAAGGCTTCCTACTGTGTTTATGACAAAGGCTTCCGGAAAGAGGGTGAGTGGGCTCTGAATATAAAAAGTGTGGTGGTCTTTGGGAGGCTCCGCCCAATTCATGACGTGGAAAAGTCCATGAAGATATGCAGGGAGCTGTGCGGAAAATTTACAAAGGATCAGGAATACATTGAGCATGAAGTAAAACATGCCGGACCTCATGTGCTTTGTCTGGAGTTCACCCCAGAGCATATGACGGGAAAACTGGTAAATGAATCATAACAGAAGCATGGCGATCCTCGCGGAGCATTTTTGTTTCGCAGGACGTATTTTTTTATGAAAGAAAAAACGGTCACCCCGAAAAGGGTGACCGCCAGATAAGGATATTCTACTGTAGAGTCAGAGAAATGTTCTGGAAGGTAACGTCTGCGCTTTTTGATACAAACATACCCACATAAACAAAATCAGAATCAATGGCAGTCAGCGGGAAATCAAAGCCTGCGCTGACAGGCGCGTTATCACCAAAGATACAGGTGTAGCCATCAGGACCTTTCCGGATTTCCAGATGTACAGTTTCTCCAGGATTGTAAATCCGGGATGCGGTACCGCCGGAGATCAGCTGCCCATTTTTTCGGGCAAAACAGTTCCAGGGCTGGTCAGAGGCCATCTGAAGAGGACCGGCTGCTACATAGTCGCCCATGGTGTCATTGATAACGGTGTCCAGATAAATATCATCACGAACCATCAGTCCAAAGGAATTCTGGTTTTCTTTTTCCAGATAGTTAATTGTCACATCAGCAGACAGGATGAAATTCCGGTTTGCCGGTACCTGCTGATAATACATGGCCAGGCCGTCGCTGGATGCGGCAATCTTTCCGGCATCGGCATCTCTGGTCAGCGGGGAGTCGCCGCCTGCTGCCATGCGGATGGAGCCGTCAGACTGAGGCTGAAGACTGAAATACAGATGATTCAGGAACTCATATCCGTCTATATCTCCAAATACAGTGGGCTTCCAGTCTCCGGAGGGATTCCACAGAGTGCTTGCTGCGGTGGGAGCGGAGAAATTCTGTCCCTGGTAAGAGGGATTTAAGGCCGCCTCTGTAAACTGGGGAACCTGAGGGTTGGCAACTACATAATTCTTCAGATTGCAGTTTGATTTTAACAGCTCGTCTGCAATGAACCAGGCATTGCAGGCAGCGCCGTACTGGTTGGTGTGGGTATTGTCAATGCTGGCTTCCCGCTGAGAGGTCCAGGCGTGGCGCTCCTTAACTCCCTGAGCTCCCAGGCGTTCATAGACGTCCCTGGTACGGGCGGTCAAATCCAGAACGGTTACGCTTTTGCCTACGCCCAGCTGTTTGATAGCTTTAGCATAATTGCCGCCCTGGAAGGTCCCTTCTTCATTGGTAACGGTTTCCGTAATATGCCCGCTTTCTCCTGTGTAATTGTTGCCCAGATCTCTGCGGACAATGGGAGTAACCAGAATCGGGATAGCCCCTCTTTCCTTGGCTGGCTGTATGTATTTTTCAAACAGATAGTACTGGAAGGAGCCGACTACGGAAGGAGAACCGCCGGGATTGGTATAGCGTCCCAGCTCCGGGCGTTCATCGTTGTGGCCGAAGCCAATCATCAGGTAGTCGCCGGCTTTTATATTCTGCAGGATCGTCTGGTACTGATCTGTATCTGCATAGGTTTTAGAACTGGTGCCGGAAACAGCCATATTCTGGATGTTGACACCCTGGATGTAGAGTCCCAGCTGTGTGCCCCAGCCGGCCCGGGGGGAATAATAATTCGTGTCATTAAAAGCTGCTGCAGTCGAGTCGCCGGCAACCCAGAGGGTGGGAATATTTAGTTCAGCGGTGCCGCTTACCAGAGGAGCAGTACCGGAAACAGATGAGGTATTCCCCTGAATCGGCGGAACAATGGTGTCGGCCACGGCCGGAATGGCAGAAAATGCCGAGGTCACAGCACAGATACAGCCCAGAAGAAGGGCTTTGATTCTTCCTGTATGTTTTTTCATGAATCCATTCTCCTAACTTGTATTTTTTTCAATTAGCAACTGTTCAGGACGGGTATCTTCTTGTCCGGCAAAGCCGAACAAGAAGCATCGGAGATTCCTCCGATG